>Ga0137361_10000335_pt1 | contig 25572 bp, 23 predicted proteins | sample Mad1_80_16metaG_FD_104923 | JGI IMG/M metagenome (GOLD analysis project Ga0137361, IMG submission 104923) | Vadose zone soil microbial communities from Angelo Coast Range Reserve, California, USA - Mad1_80_16 metaG | ecosystem: Environmental > Terrestrial > Soil > Vadose zone | place: USA... | reverse complement strand
GTTCGGGGCGTGGTACGCCGAAGACTCGATACGCCTTCGACGCAACCTGACGGTCCGGGCCGGCATTCGGCACGAGTTCTCGACCGGCTGGAATGAGGCGTACGGCCGGGCTGCCAACTACGTCACCGACGCTCAGGGTCTGCTTGTTACCGATCCGCTCGTCGGGAATTCCGTCTATACGAAAAATAACGCCAGGCGCTTGTTCAGCCCCAGGGTGGCTTTGGCATGGGATCCGTTCGGAAAAGGAAAGACAGCGATCCGCGCCGGATTTGGGACTTACTACACGCTGATCGACAATCTCGCGTTTCTGCTCAACGCCCTTCCTCCATACAATGGCTCGGCTGCATATTCGGGCGCTTTGTCTTCGTTCACACCTATTGCGAAGGGCGTTTTGCCCCCGCGGTCTTGCGGCCCCGGTATTCCGCAGCCCTGCACGACGTTCGCGCCCCAGGGCGTGGAGGCCGCCGCGAAAACTCCGGCCGTCCAGGACTGGAATCTTACAATCGAGCAGGAGTTCAGCTCGAACATGGCTCTTCGCGTCGGCTATGTGGGGTCCTTTGGATATCACGGATTGCTAAGCGTCGATCCGAACACCGTTCCAGCGCAGATCTGTTCCTCTGCCGGAGGTTGTACTTCAGGCGGCCAGGGTGCGGCGAGAGGTACTGTGCCTCAAAACGCGCAATATATTCCGGCCGTGCCGACTCGGCCGAATCCCTATCTCTCCGCCGGCTTCTTCTGGCTCACGGAAGGCAACAGCAGCTACAACGCGCTGCAGGTGGAAGTGAATCGCCGCTTGAGTAAGGGCCTGCAGCTCAGGGCGAACTATACGTGGGCGAAGAGCCTCGACATGAACTCGGGATTAACGGGCGCCCAAGCCAACAATCAGTCGCAAATGATACTGGATCGGAATGATCTGCGGCGAGACTGGGGGCCGTCTGCGCTGACTCCAACCAGTCAGTCCAGCATATCGGCGCACTACGAACTCCCGTTCGGCGATAGCAAAGGAGTAGGGTTTGCAAACAGGCTGATCAACGGCTGGCAGGTGAACGGAATCACCACGTTACTGAGCGGCTTCCCTTTCACGCCGACGGTTGGCTCGAACAGGTCGGGAGATGGAAACACTCGAAATCCGGACCGGCCGTCGCTGAATCCATCTTTTAGTGGTCCGGTGCTGCTGCGAAAACAAACACAGTGGTACGATCCCAACGCTTTCCTCCTGCCCGCGGTTGGAACCTGGGGGAGTTTAGGCAGGGGAACTTACCGCGGGCCCGGGCTGGCTAGCGTAGACTTGTCGCTGCTCAAAAACACTGCTATTTCCGAGCGGGTCGGCCTGCAGTTCCGAGCCGAGTTCTTCAATGCTCTCAATCACACGAACCTGGCGGCGCCAAACCCAATCGTATTCCAGGGTACTGCGATCAGCCCGTCGGCGGGATTGATCACCGCTACGACTACCACAGCGAGGCAGATTCAACTGGGGATGAAGCTGATCTTCTAGACATGGGAGAGTCAGCCGCGGATTACGCGAATTACGCGGATGGGCGCGCTATCACGTTGTATTGCGCGGCAGAAGATGTTGCGCGCCCATCCGCGTAATTCGCGTAATCCGCGGCTGATTCCCATTTTTCACAGCAAGGACACCGGGTCCACGTCGACGATAACGCGGGTGGGCCCGATCTTCCTTTCTTCCAGGTGGTCCTGGAGCCGCTCGAGCACGCGGTGAAGCATGCCGCGCGAAGACGACTTGATCAGAAGCTGGTGGCGATGCACTTGTTTGATCCGCTCCAGGGGCGCCGGAGCAGGGCCGAGGACTCGGATTGAATTGGATCGCAATGTATCGAGGAATTCGCCGACCTCGCGGGCTAACTTCGCCGCCCGTCCTCCGTCGCGATCCATCACCATGATTCCTGCCAGCGCTGTGAAAGGCGGATAGAACATTGCTTTCCGGTAGCGTGATTCGCGCGCGTAGAAATCCTCGAATCGCTGACTGCACGCAAGTTGAAACGTATAGTGATCTGGAAAGTAGCTTTGGATGACGACCTCCCCGGGCTGGTCTCCGCGGCCAGACCGGCCGGCCACCTGTGTGAGTAACTGAAACGTGCGTTCGGCCGCGCGGAAGTCGGGGAGCGAGAGGGCAGTGTCGGCTCCGATCACGCCGACGAGCGTGACCCGGGGAAAGTCGTGGCCTTTGGCGATCATCTGAGTGCCGACCAGAACGTCGATGTCGCCGGAGGCAAATCCACCCAGAACGCGCTCGTAGTCCCGCAAATGGCGCATGGTGTCGCGATCGATGCGGCCGACCCGGGCATCCGGGAACAAGGTTTTCAACTCCGCCTCGAGGCGTTCGGTCCCCTCTCCTACGTAATGGATGTACTCGCTGTCACATTCGGAGCAGCGCTTGGGAGGACGCCGGGCAAAGCCGCAGTAATGGCAGAGGAGCTTGTCGATCGCACGGTGATAGGGCATCGCCACGCTGCACGAGTTGCACTGGAAGTTGAAGCCACAGTGGCGGCACAACAGAAAAGCCGCATAGCCGCGGCGATTGAGAAGGATCATCGTCTGCTCGCGGCGCTCGAGACGCTCGGCCACGGCCTGGAGGAGCCGCCGGGAGAAGACCACCTGCCTGCCTTCAGCGGCGTACTCGTCGCGCATGTTGACGATCTCAACGCCGGGCAAAGGCCGATCTTCCACGCGTGTCGTCAGCGCGACGTATTCGTACTTTTTGGATTCCGCGTTTCGGAAGGATTCCATGGAAGGAGTCGCAGATCCCAGCACGACCGCCGCCTCGGCCAACTTGCCGCGCATGACTGCCGTGTCGCGAGCGCTGTAGCGGGGAACCTCCTCCTGCTTGTAACTGGTCTCATGCTCTTCATCGACAACAATGAGGCCGAGGTTCTGAAGCGGCGCGAAAACCGCCGAACGTGTACCAATGACAATGGGAACTGCACCATTGTAAATGCGCAGCCATTCGTCGATGCGTTGGCGGCGTGTGAGGGAGCTGTGGAGCACTGCCGTGCGGCCCGGAAATCGCTCGGCAAACCGGCTGGTGAGCTGCGGGGTTAGCCCGATTTCGGGAACCAGGATGAGCGAAGTTTTGCCAGCGGCCAGAAAGTGCTCCGCGGCCTGCATGTAGATTTCAGTCTTGCCGCTGCCCGTAATGCCGTGGAGCAGAATGGTGTGGAAACCATGAGCGGATTGAATAGCAGTGCAGCCTGCAATTTGGTCTTCAGTCAGAACGGGGCGGGGGCTAAAGCCCGCGACTACATTTTCGGAATCACGTTTGTCCCCGGATGTTTTGTTTTCAAATGTAGTCGCGGGCTTTAGCCCGCGCTCAACATGTTTCGCGGAAATCCCGGGCGGCAAGGCCGATTTCAGCACCTCCCCCCGCGGCGAGACGTAGTACTCCGAAATCCATCGGCACAATTCGAAGATTTCGGGCCGCACGAGCGGTGTACGGTCGATGATGCTCCCTATCGAATGCACCTCGATGTCGGCGGGCGGCTCCCCCCGAAGCCCAACGACAAATCCCTCCACCTCCCGTTTCCGGAACGGCACAAGCACCCGGCATCCGATCTGAACCGGTTCGTTGAGCCTGTACGCGAAAGTGCGAGTCAGCGGCAGGCAGACCGCGACATCCGCATACATGCCCTAAGAACGGAGACGGAAAAGCTCGGCGCGAATCTGTTTCATGTCTTCCCAGACTTCTCGCTTTTTCTCGGGCGATCGCAGCAGGTAAGCAGGATGGAACGTTGCTATGACGCGCATCCCGTCCATGTCGAAAAACTTCCCGCGCAGCCTGGAAATAGGCGCAGCAGTTTGAAGGACCGTCTGCGCCGCAAACGTCCCGAGACAACAAACGACCTTCGGACGGATGGTCGCGAGTTGCCTTTTCAAGAATGGATTACAGGAAGCAACTTCATCCGGCTCCGGGTTACGATTGTCGGGGGGCCGGCATTTCAGGACGTTGCAGATGTAAACGTCTTCGCGCTTGAGGCTGATGGATTCAATGATCTTCGTCAGAAGCTGACCCGCGCGGCCGACGAAGGGCAAACCTTGTTGATCTTCGTCGTAGCCCGGCGCTTCGCCGACAAAGACGAGTTCCGCATTGGGATTTCCGGATCCGAAGACGATGTTGGTGCGGGTTCGGGCCAGCTTACAACGCTGGCAGTCACCGATGTCCGCGCGAATGGAATCGAGGTCCTCCATGGGCTCCTGTAGCGGCGCTCTATGACCGTCGGGGCGGTCACAGACAGCCTCTGCAGCTGGACTGACATCCAGAGACTCGACACCGATGTCGCGGAAAAATTCAAGCTGGCTGGTCAGTTCGTCAGAGTTCATTTCAGCAATTGCACCACGCGATCGAGAATTTTGTCCGCCATGACCTGTTTGCTTACCAGTGGAATCTCTTCGGTCTTGCCGGACTTGTCAATGATTGTCGCGTGATTCATATCGCTGTCGAAGGCCGAATCAGGACCACTTGCAGAATTCACAATAATCAGATCCAGATTCTTCGCCTTCAGTTTTTCGAGGCCGTTCTTGATATGAGCTTCGGTCTCGGCGGCAAAGCCGACGAGCACCTTGCCGTTCTTGTGATTGCCGAGCTCCAGGAGAATGTCCGTGGTCGGCTCGAGGTCGAGCACAAGGTCCGCGGTCTTCTTTTTGATCTTTTGGGTGGCAACCGATTTGGGACGGAAATCCAGCGGCGCTGCAGCCTTGATCACGACGTGCGCATCGGCCGCGTTTTCGATCACGGCGCGGCGCATCTCCTCGGTGGTTCGTACGCGGATCGCGTTCGGGAATTCAAGCTCCGTTGGACCGGATACCAGGACCACATCGGCTCCGCGGTTTCTTGCGGCCTGGGCGATCGCATAACCCATCTTTCCCGACGACCGGTTGGTGATGTACCGGATCGGATCGATATCCTCCACCGTAGGCCCTGCCGTGACGAGCACTTTTCGGCCTTGAAGGTCGTGTGGACGGTTCAGCAGCCCCATGACGTAGTCCACTATTTCTTCTACCGGCGCCAATCGCCCGGGGCCGTATGTCCGGCAGGCCATCTGGCCGACTTCGGGATCGATGACGTGGACGCCGCGGCTGACGAGAGTCTTGAGATTCGCCTGAACCGAGGCATGCTGCCACATTCGTGTGTTCATAGCGGGCGCGATGACGACGGGTGCCGTAACCGCCAGATGAAATGTGGTCAGGAAATCGCCGGCGAGTCCCGCCGCCAGACGTGCCATGCAGTCGGCGGTCGCGGGTGCGACCAGAAAGAGATCGATGGATTGGGCCACAAGAATATGATCGAAGGCGCCTTCGAAATCGCTGCCCGAGGTGGACCCCTCAAAGACATCGACGTAGACTTTATTGCCGGAGAGGGCTCGGAACGTGAGCGGTGTCACAAATTGGGTGGCGCCCTTCGTCATGAGAACGACAACATCCACCCCACGGTCCTGCAGTCTGCGGAGGATCTCCGCCGACTTGTAGCAGGCAATTCCACCGCTGACGCCAAGCGCTATTTTCATTTACTTGATGGCTGTGCCCTGTCGGGCTTGCATTCGCATCCGCTCATTCTTCCTGCTCTTCTTCTTCCTGCTGGTTGTTCTCGCTGTTCTGGTCGGGAATGCGGAATTTCACGAGCCCCTGCAGAATCTCCTTTTGGGCAATCTGCGTCGCTTTGTGACGGGGCTCCTTCAGCATGGGCATGCTCCCGCTCTGAATTTGCCTGGCACGCAATGCGGAAAGAATCACAAAGCGGTACTTACTGTCGATGTTATCAGGAATGGTTATCAAGCTATACCTCCGAAGGAAGCGATGATCTCTTCGATGCGGCCCTGCTGACGCCAGGGCGCGGCGGCACCGCTGCGCACGATGGACTCGAGGATACGGATGGAATTTTCGAGAACGTCATTGATGATGATGTAATCGTATTCATGATAAAAGGTGATCTCGCTCTTGGCGATCTCGAGCCGGCGCCGGATCACGTCGTCGGGTTCCAACCTTCGTGCCTTCAAGCGGCGCTCCAGTTCGGCAAATGATGGCGGCAAGATGAAAATCGCGATAGCGTTCCTGATCTTCGACTTCACCTGCCGCGCGCCCTGGACATCAATGTCCAGAACCACGTCCCCGCCTGCACCAGCATGCTCTTCGACAAACGCCTGCGCTGTGCCGTAAAGCTCTCCGTTGAACTCGGCCCATTCCAGGAACTCGCCGCGGTCAACCATGCTCAAGAAGGTCGGCCGATCCGTGAAAAAATAATCGACGCCGTTCTGTTCGCCGTTCCGCGCCTGCCGGGTCGTGTACGAAACCGAAAACTTCAGTTCTTTGAAACTTCGAAGTAAGTGCTGGAGTAACGTGGTTTTCCCGGACCCCGAAGGTGCCGAGAGAATGTATAGGTTTCCGCGCATTCAGCGTCGCTTCTGAAAACTCCTAAGTCTATCATAGGGACAAAAATGGCGTCGTGGACCGGGCTACGACCCCATCTTTATTCGATGTTTTGGACTTGCTCGCGCAGTTTTTCGATTTCCACTTTGATTTCGATGGCCGCCTTGCCGATGCCGGCGCCGAGTTCATTCAGACCGGAGGTTTTGGAGAGGATCGTTGTAACCTCCCGGTTCATCTCCTGAAGAATGAAGTCCATGCGTTTGCCGGCTTCGTCCTGAAGGCTTTTCAGGCCGGCGAATTGGTCCAGGTGGCTGCGAAGGCGCGTTGTTTCTTCCGCAATGTCGCTACGCTCGGCATAAAGCAGAGCTTCGGTTTCCAGACGGTGGCCTGCGTCCGCGACAAGTTGGGGTGCCAGTTCCGTGACCCTGGCAATCAACTGTTGCCGATAATGCTCTACGAAGTCTTTGGCGCCGGCAAGAATCGTTTCCAAATGACGCCCGATGTTTGAAATTCGGCGGTCGATGTCCTCCATCAGGGACTGGCCTTCCGTCGCGCGCATCTGTCTGAGCTGGGCCAGCGCAATATCCGTGGCTTCGGCAAGCTTCATGCCGATCAGTTCGAGTTCTTCCGGCGCGAGATCGCTGGTGGACACCGTGACCAGACCGGGTAATCTCGTAACCATCTCCAGGGTCAGTTCGCCCTGGATGGGATACGCGGTCTTCAGGCCGGCTATCATCTCGGCGTAAGCCTTGATCAGATTGTGATTCACATCGAGTTTGATGTTCTCGCGCCTGTAATCGATCCGGACGAACGCATCCAGCCTTCCCCGCTTGAAGGCCGCCGACACCTTCTGGCGGATGACGTTCTCGAAATTCTGATATTCACCCGGAATCTTGACGTGAAAATCGAGGTACCGGTGGTTCACGCTCTTGATTTCCACAAGGACCGCCAGATTCGGCGCTTCCGCCCGCGCGGATCCAAAACCCGTCATGCTGTAGATCATGAGCTCACATCCTGGAACTGGAGATTATAAAGCTTCCAATAGAGGCCGCGCCGCACGACAAGCTCTTCGTGTGTGCCCGATTCCCTGATCCGGCCATCCTCCAGCACGATGATTCGATCCGCGCGCCGCACGGTGGACAGCCGATGGGCGATCACGATTGTCGTCCGGCCTTCCATCAGGTTCTGCAACGCCTGCTGGACAAGAGCCTCAGACTCGGCATCGAGCGAAGAAGTCGCTTCATCGAGAATCAGGATCGGGGCATTCTTCAAAATCGCTCTTGCGATGGAAATCCGCTGACGCTCTCCTCCGGAAAGACGCAGGCCACGTTCGCCAATCTGAGCGTCGTAGCTCACCACAAAATCATCCACAAGGGCAGCCTTCGCCGCGCGTGCGATCGCATCCTCGCCGGCTGCCGGATCGCCGTATGCGATGTTCGCGCGTATCGTGTCGTTAAAAAGGATGACGTCCTGCGTCACGATCGCAATCTGTTGCCGTAACGACTGGAGGTCGAACACGCGAATATCCCGGCCATCGATCAGGATGTGCCCTGCTGTAACGTCATAGAACCGCGGCAGCAAATTCACAAGCGTGCTTTTCCCGACGCCGCTCGGTCCGACAATCGCCAAAACCTCGCCTCGCGGAAGGGTGAACGAGATGCCGTCCAGAACGGCATCTCCCGGCTCGTACTCGAAATGAACGCTGTCGAACTCGATTCGATCGTCGAATCGCGTCAGCGTGGCACGTCCGCTGTTCCTTTCCGTCTCGAGCGACAGAATTTCAAAAACGCGGCCCGAAGCGCCGAAGGCCTGCTGGAACGAGTTGTTAATTCCACTCATGCGGCGAACGGGATCGTAGAGCTTGATGAGCGCAATAATGAACGCAATCAATACTCCGGACGTCATCCGCTGATTGATGATCTGAGCCCGTGCATAAAGCAGAAACGCCGCCACAACGAGAACGCCCAGGACTTCCATCAGCGGCGACGACAGCGAGTGTGTCATCTTCTGCTGAAGGTTGATTTTGAAGATCCGCTGCGTGGCCTTGCGAAACTTTCCCGCCTCTGCCTTCTCCATGGTAAATGCCTTCACGATACGGTTCCCCGCCAGGGTTTCGTAAAGGATGTTCGCCATGTCCGCCATTTCCTGCTGGTTGGATTTGCTGAGCAGACGAAGCCTCTGCCCGAACCAGACTGTCGGGTAAAACACCAGTGGTGCCAGGACCACTGATGCCGCCGCAAGTTTCCAATCGATCACGAAGATCGTAATAACGAGGAAGACCAGAATCGCTGCTTGCTTCAGAAAGTCAGCGAGCGTTTCGGAAGCGGCTGTCTGGATTCTTTCGACATCGGCTGAAACACGGGAGATCAACTCGCCGGTCGGGTTGAAGTGAAAGAAGCGAAGCGGCTGCAACAGGATTCGCTCGAACAGATCGTTCCGCAGGTCGCGAACGACCGACTGTCCGAGATAACCCGTAACATTGACCGAGCCGTATTCGGCGACGGCTTTGACTGCCGTTGCTATGACAAGGAGCACTAGAAAGATCGTGCCGTTTCCGCCGGAAAGATTGTCAAAAATACGGCCGATCAGAAACGGTGTGGCTGCTTCGAGGACCCCGACAATCGCGACGAGCGCCAGGGACACGGCGAGCACCCAGACATGGGGTTTGACGTATGACCACAAGCGCGTCGGCACCGTTGTCATGGACGATAGACCGTGGCGCGAACCTTTTCCTCGACGTCCCTGGGCTTTTGCATCTTGAGTATCTGCGCGGCCAAATCGCGCAATTGCGCGTATGAAACGGAACGGATCATTCTTTTAATTCTCGGATAAGCCGCCAGGCTGACCGAAAGGGAGGTGAAACCCAATCCCAGCAGAACCGCTGCAGAAGGCGGATCTGCGGCCATTTCACCACACACCGTAACGGGTTTGCCCGTCGGGTGCAGCAAAGTGTACACCTGATGCAGGCATCGGAGAATGGCGGGATGAAAAGGATTGTAGAGATGGACGACCGACCGGTCGGATCGATCGACCACAAGGTAGTACTGGATCAGATCATTGGTTCCCAGACAGAAGAAGTCCACCCGTGAGGCCATGAGGTCGCAAGTCTGCGCCGCCGCAGGGGTCTCGATCATGACTCCTATCGGAACCCCGGGGTCATAACCAAGGCGCTTCAAGTCCAGTTCCTGGCGTACTTCGGCGATGATTTCATGCGCTGAGTCCAGATCGTCGACACTCGACACAAACGGCAGGAGAATCCGCATCGGACCAAACACGGAAGCGCGATACAGGCTTCGCAATTGTTTCTTGAACACATCCGTGTTTTCGAGACAGAACCGGAGACCTCGCACGCCGAGATTCATGTTCACACCGTCCCAGCTCTTCTGGTCGATTCCCACGTCGATCGTTCGAAAGGTCACTGGCGCGCCCTTCGCCGACTTCAGTACAAGCGAATAGTCCGCAACGAGCGATTCCTCATCAGGCTGCTTGCCCTCGCGGAAGAAATCGAACTCGGTGCGGTACAGCCCGATCGACTCGCAGCCGATGGTAATGGCCGGTCTTACTTCTTCACTGAAATTGATGTTGGCTCCGAGTGAAATGCGGACGCGATCCTCGGTGACGGATGGCGCCGATGCCGCCGAGCGACCTTTCTTCTTCGGCGTCTTCTCGTCGCGCCTGCGGTTTTTGTATTCATCGAGCGTTGCGTCCGAAGGGGAGACGATCACCAGCGCGCGGTCTCCATCGACGATGAGCAGATCGCCTGAAGAAACTTCTGCCAGTTCGGGCGCTCCGACTACGGCGGGAATCTCCAGCGAGCGAGCCATGATCGCTGTATGTGAGAGCGGGCTGCCTGTCTCGGTGGCAAGTCCGACGACGCGTTGGGAACGCAGCTCGAACAGCGTGGATGGAGGAACCACTTTCCCTACCAGGATCGCGTCGTACGGCAGCTTCTTGAATGACGGCAGGGGGTTGGACTGAAGATTGTGGAGGAGCCGCCGCACGATGTCTTCAAGGTCCCCGCGGCGCTCTCGCAGATAGTCGTCATTCAGGCGGTCGTAAGCCTGAAAAAGATCTTCACTCACCTGCTGAATGGCCCACTCGGAGTTGATCTGTTCATTCTCGATCTTGTCGATGATTCGATCCACAAAGAGCCGATCCTGAAGCACGAGGAGGTGGGCATCGATAAGAAACGACGACTCGGGCCCGCTCTTGCGCTTCAACTGCGACTGCATGCGCTTGAGCTGTTCGCGCGATTTCTCGACCGAACCTCGAAAACGGTCCACTTCCTTGCGCACTTGTTCCGGCCGCAGTTTCAAATTGAACGAAACGAAAAGTGGATCAAAGCTTCGCAGAGCCCTGCCGATGGCAGCGCCGACGGAAGCCACGACACCATGTATGATTCGTTCGGAATCCTTCATCACTTCGGGAGCCAATGTAGGCGCCGGCTAAAGCCGGCCCCTACGTCATTCAATCATCCTGCGAGGTATTCGCAGATGCTTTCCAAAGCCTGATCCTCGTCCACACCGTCCGCGCGAACGCTGACTTTCGAGCCGAAAGCAGCCGACAACAACAGAACGCTCAGGATGCTGCGCGCGTCGGCTTCCACGGGGTTGTTGGAATCGGATCGAAACAAGACGATGTTGGACTGAAAGCTCGTCGAAAGTTGAACCAGTTTCGCAGCGGCGCGCGCATGCAGGCCCAGACGATGGCCAATCACGACCTCGCGCTCCTTCATCGCTGCTGCCGGGGCGCAAGCAGCTCGCTTGCGATGTAGATGCTGCTCTGTCCCTGCTCCTTTACCAGATTCGCAGCCGAAGCCAGCGTCGTGCCCTCGCCGATTTGTGCCAGCTTCATCAACATCGGCAGATTTACTCCGGTGACGACTTCGACCTTTCCCTGGTCGAGAAACGTCGATGCAATATTTGTCGGAGTGCCGCCAAACATATCTGTCAAAATCAAAACCCCGTCAGGGGTCTTCACACGCTCCAGGGCTTTCTCAATCATGGTCGTCGCCATGGCCACGTCATCGTGCCAGCCCAGCGAAACCGCCGCGATGTGATGAATCTCGCCAACGATCATCTCCGCGGCGTTGTGAAGCTCGATGGCCAGACGGCCGTGTGTGACGATGAGTCCGCCAATCATAAGTTCATGTTAACAAAGAAAAATAATCCGGCGAAATTCGGGTAATTCGGGGACAGACGCATAAATCACCTAATTACCATTCAAGTACTTCACCCGCTAATTAGGTGATTTATGCGTCTGTCCCCGAATTACTTTTCACCCCTTCTTCTCGACATCTCGATGTGACACTTTGACGCGGTAATTCAACCCTTCAACGTGTTTGGCAATGGCGTTCGCGATCATGACGGAACGATGCCGGCCGCCGGTGCAGCCGACGGAAATGGTGACGTAGGACTTGCCTTCCCTTTTGTACTCCGGCAGCAGAAAGTCGATGAAGTCATAGACGTGCTTCAGGAATTTGCCGGTTGCTTCCTGGGAATTCATGTAGTCAATCACGTTCGTGTCCGAGCCGGTGTATGCCTTCAGATGCGGCACGAAGTTCGGGTTGGGAAGAAAGCGCACATCAAAGACGAGGTCGGAATCGATGGGAACGCCGTACTTGAAACCGAAACTCACAAGCGAGACGAGCAGATGCTGGTCTGTCCGTTCTTCGAACAGCCGCACCGCGTGCTGGCGCAGTTCGTGGATCGTGAACTGCGACGTGTCCAGCACATGATCGGCCACGTCCCGGATAGGCGCCAGCAGCTCGCGCTCGAGCGCAATAGCCTCCAGGACAGGGCGATTCGGATCGAGAGGATGCGGCCGCCGGGTTTCGCTGAAGCGGCGGACCAGCACCTCATCGGATGCCTCGAGAAACCACACGGAAATCTGCAGCGCGTGATCGTTCCTGAGCTCTTCGAGGATTGAAGGAAGTTCGCTCAATGTCTGGCCTTCGCGTACGTCGATCACAAGCGCGGCCTTGGCCGGCTCCTCGCTCGATTTCAGAACCAGTTCGTAAAATTTGCTTAGAAGGCCGACGGGGAGATTATCAACGCAGAAATAGCTCCGGTCTTCGAGCGCCCGGAGGAAGGTTCCCTTCCCGGAGCCGCTCAGACCGGTGATGATAGTGAAGGACGATGGTTGCACTTCAAGATCAGGCTTCAGGCTCGATCCATCCGATATTCCCATCTTTTCGCTTGTAGACGATGTTCAGCCTTTCGGTCGATGCATTCCGGAATACCAGGAATTCACGATCCGAATCGCCGATCTCAATCGCGGCATCATCGATGCTCATAGGCTTGGCCGCAACTTCGTTCGAGCGGATGATTCTTGGCAACCGCTCGCCGAGTATTTCCTCGACCTCGATGATGGAGGTTGTCGAAACGACTCCCGCGCCCTGGTGATTGTTGTGTCGCTTGCGAGTCACATTGCGGCCCTTGTGCTTGAGGATCTGTTTCTCGACCTTGTCCAGAACGGCGGCGATAGAGGTGTACATATCGGTGGAAACTTCTTCGCCGTGGTAAAAATCATCCCGCGTTTTGATGTTCACTTCCGCGAGGTGGCGCTGATGTTTCTCAACCGTGAGGGTAAAATGCGCCTCGAGAACTTCCTCGATAACTCCTCTGAGTCGCTCGAGGCGATCCGTGGCGAACTTCCGAAGTGGCTCAGTGATTTCGATGTGGCGACCCGTAATATCCACACTCATAGGAGACCTCTTCTCAGGATCTGACGCGACGTTGATGTGTGCTTGGAATGCGTAAGTCTTCGCGATATTTCGTGATGCTGCGGCGGGTCACCGAGATGCCTTCTTCCTTGAGCATCTGGGCAATCTTTTCATCCGTCAGCGGACTTCGTGGATCTTCGGTCTCGATGTACTTCTTCACTTTGCGCTTAACGATCAGCAGTGAAGTTCCATTGCCCATCGGACCATTTACCGCTTCCGAGAAGAAAAATCGCAGTTCGAACACACCTTGCGCGGTGTGCGCAAATTTATTCGCGACTGCGCGGCTCACGGTAGACGGATGGACGCCCACTTCCTCGGCAACGTCCTTGATCATCATCGGCTTCAGCTGATCGATGCCTTTATCCAGGAAGTCGGTCTGGCGCCGGATAATGGCCTCGCAAACCTTCACGATGATGTGCTTCCGCTGCTCGATGTTTTTCAGCAGCTGGACGGCAGACTTGAAGCAATCCTTGACATAATTCTTTACGTCCTTGTTCAAGGCATCGCGCTCGAGCATATGGCGGTAGGTCGGGCTCAGACGAAGCTGTGGGACTTCATCTTCGTTCGTGACGACGGTGTACTGGCCGCCAACCTTGACGATGAACACGTCCGGTTCGATCAGCCGCGGCTGCGTCCTGTTGTGTTTCTGACCGGGCCTCGGATCGAGCTGTTGAATGATCTCGACCGCCTCCATGATGACGTTCAACGGCCGGTTGAGCGCCTTGGCGATCTCCTTGAACTGCTTGTTCTGAAGTTTGTGGAGATGATCGGCCACGACCTCGGCGACAATCGTGTCGTCCTCCTCCAGGATCCGCAGCTGGATCATCAGGCATTCCCGCAGATCGCGCGCCGCTACTCCAGGCGGATCGAAGCGTTGAACCACTTCCAGGGCCTGCTGCACTTCCTCCAGCGTGTGCTCTCCGCTTTCGGCGATTTCCTCGAGCGTGATAGGCACCTCGCGACCAGTCTCGTCAACGGCACAGAGGTAGCCGTCTTCGTTGAGATTTCCGATAATCGAGTGGCAGGCGAGCCGGATGTTTTCGTCAACAGTCGCCAGACCCAGTTGCCATTCCAGATGGTCTGTCAGTGAGGGTGGCTTTGCGAGGAAATTCTCGAAGGATGGTTTCTCGAAGATTTCCGTCTCGCGGGGGCGTGATGCCCCGTCGTTGAGGTAATTGTCGAAGCTCTGGAAGTCGATGTCCGCATATGGGTCATCCACGGGCTCGGGCTCGGCAGGCGCGGCCGTTTCCACGGCCCGTTCTGCGGTCGGTTCGGAGTCTCCCACACAGTGATCCCGCGCGGCAGCCTCCGACAGAGCCTGATACTCAGCGTCGGTGCCGTCGGTCTCGCCAGCCGGAGCACCCTGATCTATTTCAATCTCAGACGTCGGCTCCATGCTTTCGACGATCTCGGTGCCCTCTTCGAGCACCGGATTCTGCACCAGTTCCTGCTGAATCATTTCAGTGAGTTCGAGCTTGTTCAGGGTAAGCAGGCTCACCATTTGCACGAGACCGGGGGTAAGGACCTGCTTCTGCGCGAGTTTTGTGACTAACTTTGGTTCCAAATAAGCCATAGGGGCGATCTACTTCTAATTTAGACTGAAATGTTCTCCCAGATAAACCCTTTTAACTTCGGCGTCATTTCCGAGTTCCTGTGGAGTACCGGACCGAAATATCGATCCATTATTGATGATATAAGCGCGGTCCGTGACCTGCAAGGTTTCTCTGACATTATGGTCCGTCACAAGAACCCCGATGCGCTTGGTTTTCAGATGGTTAATGATTTTTTGAATCTCGAGCACCGTAATTGGGTCGATACCGGAGAAGGGTTCGTCGAGGAGGATGAACTTCGGAGAGATGACCAGCGAGCGGGCAATTTCGACCCGGCGTCGTTCGCCGCCTGACAGCGTATCTGCCAGACTTTTCCTGACATGAGCTATGCCGAATTCCTCCAGCAAACTTTCCATCCTTTCCCGGCGCTCTTTGTTCGAAAGAGGCAGGGTTTCAAGTATCGCCATAATGTTGGCTTCGACAGTCAACTTACGGAAGACAGATGCCTCCTGCGGTAGATAGCTGATGCCATTCTTCGCCCGCAAATACATGGGCAGATCGGTAATGTCATGATCGCCCAGCAGGACTGCGCCTGAGTCCGGACGGGTCAGGCCGACGATCATGTAGAAAGTCGTGGTTTTGCCCGCCCCATTAGGTCCTAGCAATCCAACGACCTCTCCTTGACCGACAACGAGACTGACATCGCGAACGACCTTTCGGCCTTTGTAGGATTTCGACACGTCTACGGTGGTGAGTGAAATCATTTTATTGATGGCTGCGCCCTGTCGGGCTTGCATTCGCAGCCGCTCATCTCTTGACCGGATGCTTGGTCACGGCCCGGCCGCCATTTTCGCTTTCCACGGCCATGGTCTCGCTGGTCTTTTTCATGATGAGGCGGTCGCCTTGAGCGCTGCCGTGCTCTTTGTCGTGGACCTCCGCGGGTTTCCCCGTCAGCGTAATGATGTCCGTTTGAGCGTTGTAAACGGCCTGATCGCCCTTTCCGCGCTGTTCGCCACGCGTCACGACCACGCCGCCGATGCCCACAATCTCTTCGATGTCCTTCGACGTCTCCCCGAGCTTCACGCGCATATCGCTCGTCTCCAGGGTCATATCCTGCTTTTTTGCAAGCACGTTGCCGGTGTAGTGGGCCTCTCCGCGGCTGTCGTCGTAATCGAGCCTGTCCGAAGACGCCCGAATCGCCTCAAACTTCGACTGCACCTTGCCGTCGGCCTTGAACTGGTTGTCTTTGGTTGAAATCTCGAGCCGCTGCGCCTTGATATTCGTGTCGTTCCCGCGCCAGAGCTGGACATTCTCCGTGTAAATGATCGTGTCGCCCATGCCCTGCGCGCGGGAGGACGTCACAAGAACGGGCTCGGCGGAGCCCTTCGATACGGTTTTCACATTCCTCGCGGCGCTGAACGAATTGTCTTTCTGATTCAGCCGAATCTGGCCCGCTTCCATGCGCATCTGGGCGTTCGTGACCACAGGCGAACCATCCAGCGTGGCCACGGCCCCGCCTTCCTCAAAGCGGGCGTTCTGAGCGCGTCCCTGGAACTGCGTGTCGCGAAACTGAAAATTGCCCGACTGGACTAACTCCACCAGACTGTTGGTCCGGCTATCGAACCGCGCCTCGGTTCGGTCGGCCCGGCTCTCGCGCTCACCCGATCGCATGTTCGCCCGCTCTGACGTGCTGAACCTCACAATGTCTCCCTGCTGGATCCTGAACTTGCCGCCTTCGATGACAGTGTCCGCCAGTTGCAGAACCGAGTTCTCCTCGGTCTCCACGGATCCTTCGATATTGCTCCAGATCGTGGTGGAGCGGAGCGTTCGATCGGACCCGAGAATCATGCGCGCACCTTCCCGGGTTTTGAGCAGGTTCACTTTTCCATTTGCATCCATAATGGCGTCCATTTCGCCGCCGGTGATTTGCTGCCGCTTATCGACCGCCACGTTCTCGACTTCAACATTCCGAAGCGCTTTCACGCGTTCCACATTGCCGGCCGGCGACATGGCCGCTTCAACCCACTCTGCACGCATTTTCCATGTACTCTGGTTTTGTTGGGATTGTGATTCGGCAGTGACACCGCCCTCGACGACAATTGTCTTCGGCTGGAAACTTTCTTCCATGAGCTCTGCGCGGCCCGATGCGCCCCGGATCCATGCGGTGGCGGATTTGACAAAAACACCGCCCGCAACGGTTGCCCAATTCTCCTTTTGATTAAAGACAGCCGAGCCCCCTTCGAGGGAAGTCTCATTCGCTGTGTGAACCTTGACGTCCCCTGTGAGCTTCAACAAACCGGTATCGATGGCGTATTCGAAATTGTTGGCCCGGGCGGTCGCAGAGCCAGGCTGCTCAAGGGTGGTTGCGACAGGCGAGGCAACAATGTGGTCGCGATGACTGTAGGTGAGTTCCTCGGAGCGGCCCCGGGTTTTGTCGTTGAGCTGGAATCGGACGTCACCGTTGCATTGAATGTCGTTGCTTTGCTGATCGACGCTGCAGCTTTTGCTCTGGATGCGCCGCGTCGGCTCCGCTTCGGTCTTGCCGAACACGGTAACATCCACGTCCTGGAGCATGTTTTTGCTGTCTTTGAAACCCAGATTGGACTTGGCGTGAATGGTGAACAGAGTCCGGCCGCCTTCGGTCTGTGAATAGGTGATGTCCCTGGTGAAAACCGCCGCATCCTGCGGCAACTGTTGAACTTGTTGCGGCGCTTTTTTCTCTTCGTGGCGCGAGATGTAATTGAACGTAGGAATGGCGATCAGTGCTGCCACGAGGATCGGCACAGCGACGCGCAATATCCGTATCAGGCGATGTATGAAGATCCGCTCAAGAGGCACAATTCCACATCCAACTTATTAGACGGTTAGCATACAATACGTCCCCTCACCCAAGGAGAACCACGTATGCACGTGAAAATTAATATCAATGGAAAGCTCTATGAGAAGAACGTGGAGCCGCGCCTGTTGCTGGCTCATTTTATTAGAGACGTTGCCGGCCTGACGGGTACCCATATCGGATGCGAGACCAGCATCTGCGGCGCCTGCACGGTCCTGAGCAATGGTCTGGCAGTGAAGTCCTGCACGATGTTCGCGGTCCAGGCGGATGGCGCAGACCTGGTAACCATTGAAGGTATGGCCAAAGACGGCCAGCTGCATCCGCTTCAGGAGAGTTTCTGGGAAGAGCATGGGCTGCAATGCGGATACTGCACTCCCGGAATGATCATGTGCTCCCATCAACTGCTGTCGCGTAATGAATCACCTTCCGAGGCGGAAATCCGCGAAGCCCTCGACGGGAATCTCTGCCGCTGCACTGGATATCAAAATATTGTGAAAGCGGTCCAGTCCGCCGCGGGGAAGCTGAAACGAACAACCAAAGTGGCCGCAGGAGACTAAGTATGCCGCAACGTTACGTCGGTCTGGCTATGAAGAGAAAGGAAGATCCCCGTCTCGTGTCGGGAACCTCGACATACGTCGATGACGTCGTGCTGCCCGGCATGCTGCACATGGTTGTTGTGCGCAGCATCCATGGACACGCACGGATCAAGCGAATCGACACGTCGAGAGCGCAAAAGTTTCCGGGCGTGGTCGCCGTCGTCACCGGCGAAGAGGTGGCCGCTCATTGCGGTCCCGTGCCATGTGCCGCCTCGATCCCGAAAATGAAGAATGCACAGCGCCAGCTTCTGGCGGTAGGCAAGGTGCGATTCGTGGGTGAACCCATTGCAGCCGTCGTCGCGACCGACAAATACGTCGCCCGAGACGCTGCCGATCTGATCGCAATCGATTACGAGCCCCTTCCTGCCGTGGTCAATCCCGAGAAGGCAATGGAACCCGACAGCCCGCGCCTCTACGACGAATTCTCAGACAACATCGCTTTTAACTTCGGATTCGAAAGCGGAAACACCGAAGAGGCGTTCAAGAAAGCCGATGTGATCGTCAAAGAACGCTTTGTCAACCAGCGCCTCGCTCCGCTTTCCATGGAGCCACGCGGCGTAGTCGCCACCTACCAGATGCCGGATAACGAACTCGTCGTCTGGGCGTCCACGCAGGTCCCGCATCTTTTGAGAACGCAGCTCGCCGTTATGCTGAACGTTCCGGAAAACCGGACGCGCGTGATCGCACCCGAAGTCGGTGGGGGGTTCGGTTCCAAAATCGATGTGTACGCCGAGGATGGGCTTGTCGGCTACCTGGCCAAAAAGACGGGCCGTCCGGTGAAATGGATTGAAGGCCGCGGCGAGAATATCGCCGCTACGATTCACGGGCGCGATCAGATCGACGATGTCGAGCTCGCGTTGACAAAAGACGGCACGATCCTTGGCATGAGGGTAAAAGCCATTGCCGATCTCGGCGCCTTCTACTCGCTGTTCACGCCGATGATTCCGACGCTGACAGGACTGCTCGCGCCGGGCTGTTACAAAGTGCCGGCTCTCAAGTTCGCACTTGTTGGCGTGCTCACCAACAAAATGGCAACGGATGCCTATCGCGGTGCAGGCCGTCCGGAAGCCACTTATATGATCGAGCGCATCATGGACGTGGCCGCCCAGAAGCTCAAGATGGACCCGGCGGAAATCCGGAGGAAAAACTTCCCCCAACCGAACGAATTTCCGTTCCAGACCTCGGGTGGCGTCGTTTATGACAGCGCGAACTACGAAGCAGCGCTCGATCGCGCGCTGGAACTGGCCGATTACAAAGGATTACGCCGGAAGCAAGCCGAGCTTCGCAGCCAGGGCAAATACATGGGCATCGGTCTTTCGTCGTATGTCGAGATTTGCGCCATGGGACCGTCCGCCGCAATGCCGGGCGGCGGTTGGGAAACCGGCAGCGTGCGCATCGAGCGCACCGGCAAGGTCACCATCCTTACCGGCGCGTCCCCGCATGGCCAGGGGCAGGAAACCACGTTCGCGCAGATTGCGGCCGACGAGTTCGGCCTCGAACCGGACGATATCGTTACCATCCATGGCGATACTGCGCGAATCCCCTCCGGCATCGGCACCTTTGGAAGCCGCGCCACGGCGGTCGGCGGAACGGCCATGTACTTTGCCGTGCAGGACCTGAAAGAAAAGATGAAGAAGATCGCGGCACACCTCCTCGAGACCACGCCGGACAAGATCGAATTCGGAGTAGGAAAACTCGTCGTGAAAGGGGACTCGGGGCGATTCATGAGCTTCATCGATGTTGTGGACGTGGCATACAACGCGGTGAAACTGCCGCCGGGTCTCGAGCCCGGTCTGGACGCCACGCGGTTTTTCGAGCCCTCGAACTTCACGTTCCCATTCGGGACGCACGTGTGCGTTGTGGAGATCGACGCGGAAACCGGCGAGCCGAAGATTACAAAGTACGTTGCGGTGGATGACTGCGGGAACGTTATCAACCCGCTACTCGTTGAAGGTCAGGTGCACGGCGGACTCGTTCAAGGTATTGCGCAGGCGTTGCACGAAGAAGTGGTCTACGACGAGAACGGTCAACTTCTGACCGGTACGCTGATGGATTACGCGGTTCCCAGGGCGCATGATTTCCCCGAGTTCGAGCTGGACCGCACGATCACGCCTTCCCCTGTAAACCCGCTGGGCGTAAAAGGCGTGGGCGAAGCCGGGACGATTGGTTCGACCCCGGCGGTCGTGAATGCGGTGGTTGACGCTCTTGCTCCTTTTGGGATCTCGCACATCGACATGCCTCTGCGGTCCGAGAAAATCTGGAAGATTCTGAAAGGGAGGAAAGCATCATGATTGCGCAGAACTTCGAGTACACGGTTGCGACATCTCTTGCTGAAGCCGTCAACCTCCTCCAGAAACATGGAGGCCGCGCAAAGATCCTTGCGGGCGGACACAGCCTCATTCCGATGATGAAGCTCCGGCTTGCCACGCCGGAGGCTCTGATCGACATCGGCAGAATCCCCGAGCTCTCTTATGTGCGCCAGGATGGAGACATGGTGCGCATCGGAGCGCTCGCGACACATCATGTCGTCGAGACCTCCGACGTTGTGATGCGCCATTGCCAAGCGCTGGCCGACGGCGCTGGTCTCATTGGAGACATCCAGGTGCGGAATAAGGGCACGATCGGAGGCAGCATTGCGCACGCCGATCCCGCGGCGGATTATCCGGCAAGCATTCTCGCGTTCGATGCAACCATTGTCACGCTCGGGCCGAAAGGCGAGCGCCTGATTCCCGCTTCGAAGTTCTTCGTCGATATGCTGACCACGGCATTGGAAGCGAACGAGATCGTCCGCGAAATCCAGATTCCCGTGCAATCGGGCAAAACCGGGAGCGCGTACCTCAAGATGGCTCAGAAGGCTTCAGGCTTTGCGATCTGTGGCGCTGCGGCCGTGGTGGAACTGGACGGATCAGGCGCCCTGGCGAAGGTGGCCATCGGCATTACGGGTGTCGGAAACCGTGCGTTTCGGGCAACGGAAACCGAAAAGGCTTTGAAGGGACAAAAACCGACAACAGACCTTCTAAAGAAAGCTTGCGAGAAGGCTTCGTCCGGCGTGATTGCGCTGGAAGATATCCACGCATCCGCCGACTATCGGCTGGATCTCGCACGGATTTTTGCGCGCCGGGCCGTCGAAGCGGCAATCGAGCGCGCATAACCAATGCGGGTCGAGGGGCAGTTCGAGTTCGAAGGAATTTCATCCGAAGCGGTTTGGGATTTTCTAACCGATGCGAATCGAATTGCCGAATGCCTTCCCGGTTGCGAAAAGCTGGAAAAGACCGGGGAGGGAACATACGAGATGCAGATGAAGATCGGAGTCGGTGCCATTAGTGGGTCGTTCTCCGGTGGAATCCGCCTGCACAATCTTCAACCCACCTCGCAGTATGAGATGACCGTCAATGGGACTGGCGCGCCGGGTTTCGTCAAAGGCGAAGGTAAGGTCCAGCTCAGCCCCAAGGATTCCGGGACGCTGCTTCAGTACTCCGGCGATGTCAGCGCCGGCGGCGCCATCGCCAGCGTCGGCCAACGGATGATCGGCGGCGCGGCGCGTATGGTGATCGATCAATTCTTCAAGTGCGTGGCCGGGAAACTGTAGCGGCGGTCTATGACCGCCGACGGTACGGCAACTTGCGAGATAGTCGGCGGTCTATGACCGCCGCTACAGTCCTTAGTCCGGCAGAATCGTACGGAGTTGCGGATAAAGGAGAACGGCAAATTTCGTGATCCTTTCCTTGGCCCGTTCAACGGACTCGTTTTCGGAAACCGCCGTCGCGATTCGGATAACCGTCCGTCTGTACGTCTATCAACCAAAGAGCTCCGGATGAGGCTCAAGCGGTAGGTGAACTCGCTTGAAAACGAACGGCTCTGTGCTTCGTACCAATAGAAGACCAACCGGCTGGGTGGCGCCTCTTTGTCGGCGCTGTGGTGGAAGCGCGGAGAGTTGTCCCGTGCGTCAATGGATGAACTGTCGAGCCACGAGACGCGCCGGGACCGAGGCAGGCGCGTGGGCCTGCGTGATCTGATCAAACTGCGGCTCACGTGGTTTGCCTTCACATTCTTCTTTTTCTCCACATTGGTGTTCGGCGCGCTGCAGAACTTTGCGCCATCTCTCCTGCGCGATCTATACGGGTTCTTGCTCGCTGCGGCGACATCGGCGTTGACAGCTTATCTTCTTGGCTCCGTAGTCGGACTCGCAACCGGCGGCTTTCTGGCCGGCGCGAAGAAGGGGCAGGAGAGGATTGTCGGTTTTTCGTTTCTGTGTTCTGCGGCGCTCGCACTCCTGCTTGGATTTTTCTTTGATGCCGGGTTGGACCGTGATCGGGATCATGGCCCTGATGGGTTTTGGTGTGGGAATCGCGGGCCCATCGCGGGATATGCTCGTGAGAACATCCACCGCAGCGCGCCTGGGAACCGGCGCGTTCGGACGCATCTACGGGCTGGTGTATTCCGGACTCGATGCCGGCCTGGCCACCGCGCCGCTTATCTTCGGCATGCTCATGGACGCCGGTAAAACGAGGATAATTGCAGGGATACCAGCGAGTACGCTGAGGATGGTTACGGATAGGATGCCGCAAATCAGGCTCCCGATGGCTTTGCCATCAGTGCTGGGCTCGACTCGGGCAGGTTGGACCGCTGGACGCACCAGCTGTTCTCCACAGTAGTTGCAGAATGAGCTGCCTTCAGTAATCTGCTGACCGCATTTACTGCAGAACACTCTAACCTCCAACTCTGTGGGACGGCGGCGATGGGCGCCAACATAGCACGGTCAGAAAAACGTTTGAAGTGTAATTTCTAAAGCGCGAAGACCGCGCGGGACCGGGCAACTGCTTTATCGAACGGCCCTCGATACAGACAGCTTGAATGTCTCGATAAAGTCTCGGGCTTGAGGTGAAAGCGTCCGGCTTTTCAGTTGAACGATTCCGTAGACGCGTTTGGGAAAGTACTTGTTTGCGGAGATCACCTCGAGGCGCTCGCGCCCGGTCAGGCAGACGTTCATGACGATTGAGATTCCCATACCGAGTTCGACGTAACGTTTGATGACTTCCCACCCGCCCATTTCGAGCCGGACCTCGTAAGGCAGACGGTGCTGCAGAAACACCATCTCCACCTGCCGCCATGTGCTGAGGTGGCGTGGAGGCAGTATCAGCGGATATTGGCTTATGTCGCGCAGCGAAACCTTCCGCCGAAGGGAAAGCGGATGCCCAAGCGGTGTGATCAGCACTGGATCAAAAGCGACCACAGGCTCGAACACAATGTCGGCAGGTGTGTCCAGAATCGGACCCACGCAAAAATCCACGAGCCGGTCGCGCAGCTGTTGCAAACCCTGCTGACCGGTGACGTTGTTCAGAGCCAGCGAGATTCTCGGATGCTCGGACGAAAACCGCTGCACGGCGCGAGGCAGGACGTAATGGATGGTGGATTCTCCGGCCGCAATCGCGAGCCTGCCCTGCTCGACATTATTCCGGCGGTCTTCGAAATTCTGGTCCAGCGCGGTGAGGCCTTCGACAAGAGGCCGGGCGAGCTCATACAAAAGTTGCGCCCTCGAAAGTCAGCTCGATTTTCGGGCCGCGTCTTTCGAACAAGGTTGTCCGCAGGTCACGCTCGAGCGATTGCACCTGCAAAGAGACTGTTGGCTGGGTGAGACTCAATCGATCCGCCGCCTTCGAAACACTGTGGGCCTCGACTACGGCGCAGAATCCTTTCAGTTGCTGCAATCGATTCTGTTTATATCTGAACGTCCGCATTAAGACTCTCTGCCGGACTATTTATTTCATCAATACTCATGATTGCAACAATTAAGTGTGTCAATGATGTGGGGCGGCGTTATAACGGTTGCCGTGGAGGAATCGAAGCATGCCAAAAAGATGGCCGCCCTTCCTGTCGGAATTACCCTCAGCTCCCGAATACAGTCCCGTAGGCACCGCGATCGCAAAAACGAATGATTCGGAAATCGCGGCCGCCTTGCGCCTGTTTGCGAGCATGCCTCCTTCGACCGGTGTGCTGGCGAACCCCGTACGCCATCATCTCCCCATCGCGTGCAACGGAGTTGCTCTGGAGTTGAACATCCGATCGTTCGGAATACGCGGGTGTCTCCTGGAAGAGGACATCGTCACAGGTGCGGCGGATGCCACTCGAGTGATATTCGTCGGACTCTTCGGACGCTTCGCCAGTGCCGGCGAACGCAGATCGTTTCAGTTGTTGCTGTCGCAAGAGTTCAATCTGGCGGTGAAGCGGGTCCTTCCGTCGCTTGCGAAGTTCATGAAGTCCTTTCCCAATGCTCCGGCGGATGCATCGATGCAATACATGTCCTCGATTCGGAAAGCCACCGAGGCTTCGCAGGCGGTGAACGCGTCCAGGTCGAGCGCCGAACTGCTCCGGGACCTCATCCGGGTTCATCTGGAAAACTCGGCTGTGGGTGCGTGCTCATCGTATATGCGTTTTCTGTTGCGTCGCCGGCCCACTGCGAGCGCAGGAGCGCTGCTCCGGCAGACGAAACTATTCCTGGAATCCACGGGAAGAGATCCATTTCGAGCCATATTCAGCCTGCTGTTACGTCGAAAGGCGAACTCGACTGAAGTCGGCATTCTGCAGAATCTCGGCACTATTCAGATTCACCATGGTTCTGCCGGGTCAAACATGGTCGCAAGATATTTTGCGGCGCTCTATACGAAATCTGCTTCCGACTTATTCACGGCCGGCCAGATGGCTCTCGACTGTGCGCGGCACTTTGGCGCTATCACCGATCTGACGGAATTCGTCGCGCAACTGGAACACGCATTGCCTGGCCGGCGAGACGAACTGATTCGGCAGCGGGCCTTTGGCGGCAATCTGCCGTCCTTCGGCCATCCGGAAATCGCGGCTGCAGGCAGAACTGGTTGTATCGAGCTCGACCCTCGCCCGGCCATCTATCTGTCCCCACTATTCGAAGCCATTGATTCAGGCAGCGTGGATGTTTCCGAAACGCGAAGGAAGCGGGTGGAAATTGTTCAGCGAATGTATCAGCTCGCGTTCGTTGAAGGAATCGAAAAACCCGGCCGCAGCGGCCGGCTACGGATCGCGCCGAATACGGATTTCGGCGCCTGGATAGTTCAGGAAGTGCTCGGAATTGAGGAAATGGATCGGACGCTCCTTTCCTATGTGTTTCGCGGATTCGGATGGATGATGGATGTCCGCGAGCAGCTCCAGCAGCCGATCATCCGGCCAGTCATACCACCTGATCCGAGCATCGTTCCCCCGCCTGCTGGCGAAGGCGTAATTCCCGGTATCGTCGCTGCCATTCACAATCGCCTCTGCGGACCGAACGCGTTTTTCTCCTCCTCGCGGGCGAACTAGCGGGAGTTTACTGAGAGTTGTGAAAAGACTCGGGCAAAAGACGGAGTTGGTGGGGCTTAGGCGTGGGAAGTTGTATTACCCATTTTTGGGGTAATACGGAGTTGGTCCAAACCAAGAACGCGAGCGAGTTGCTGTTGAGGAATCGTTTGTTTCGAGAGCACG
>Ga0137361_10000333_pt1 | contig 25702 bp, 27 predicted proteins | sample Mad1_80_16metaG_FD_104923 | JGI IMG/M metagenome (GOLD analysis project Ga0137361, IMG submission 104923) | Vadose zone soil microbial communities from Angelo Coast Range Reserve, California, USA - Mad1_80_16 metaG | ecosystem: Environmental > Terrestrial > Soil > Vadose zone | place: USA... | reverse complement strand
GACCGAGGCAAGGGCATCGCACCCGAGAAGCGGATTGCGATGCACTCAGCGGGAGTGCTCGGAGTTGGAATCAGGGGAATGCGAGAAAGACTCCGCCAACTGGGCGGCAGTTTGGAAATCAGTTCTGACGGCAACGGCAAGGGTACCCTCATAGTCGCCCGGCTACCGGTAATCGGCGCGGCTTCGACAGCCGCCGCGTTGCAGAGCGCGTAACAAGCGCCGGGTCGCGCGGACGCTCGGCTACGGTTCGTTGAAGGAGTCGGTGAACGGTCCTTGGAGGGACTATTCCGCGGGGGCTGGAAGGCCCCTGAGCGGGTGCACCAATTTTGGGTAATTGACCCACGCCGCGGACCCTCATAGTGTTAGTCTCTTGCATGGTGTTGGTTTCTTGCACACACCCGTGTCTTTCTCCTCCTAATTTTCACTTCAGCCTTGGAGGGCACGAGGCAATTCGATGTCCAGGCAGAGTGTCGAACTCGCGATTGTGCGTAGCGAGGCCCAGAAGTCGCTCTCTGCCCCGAACCCAGGTGACGCCGCTCTAGGCGAACTCGAAAAACAAATAAGCAACAATCGCGATCGGCCAATCTCTGCTCTCCTGAGCGAAGTGGTGGCTCGCGTTTACTCGCTGACGCACGCCGATGGCGCTGCCATTGCCATGCGCGATGAGTGGGGCATCGTCTGCCGAGCCAGTGTGGGCGATGCTCCTGCGGTGGGCTCACGACTGCAACCTGATTCTGCACTGACCCGGCAATGCTTTGAAACCGGGGTGGTGGTGGTTTGTAACGACACCGAAACAGATTACCGGGTCCGCGCAGCCACAGCCAAGAGTCTGCGGCTGCGCTCTGCCGTGGTTGTACCCATCCCGACACGACGCCCGGTTTTTGGCAGATTGCAGGTTCTGGGCCTTATCGAGATTCTGTCATCCCGTCCTTTCGCCTTCGATACGGCACGGGTTGACAGCTTGAAGCGGGTGGCCGAGATGCTCGCGACTGCTTTGGCTCCAGAGCAGTCTCAAGAGACTGACGAGAGCATGGTGGCGCCAGTTGCAATGCTAGTGCGGCCGGAGCGACCGCCTGACGAACCTAAGTCCGACGAACCTAAGTCCAAAGGCCCCGCCCTCCGGCTCGCAGCGGTCCCTTTATTGCTTTTGCTTCTGCTTGTGTCTGCCCTGCTTCGTCGCCAAGCGCTGAGAGATGCTTCTACCCCAGACCTCCCGCCGGCTTCGACTTCAGCAAGACCCGCTCAGCCGACGCTGGGACAGCGAGGCGCGCCCTCTGGGGCCAAAGAAGCGCAGCGCGGCGAGCCTGACCGTCCTTTGCATCCTGAAGCTTCCGCTCCGACATCGCCTATCTCCTCTCCTGGAACAAGCGCGAAATCAGCGGCAGCCGCTCCAGAGAGGCTGCCGCTGGCTCAAAGCCACGTCGCTGAGGATCAGGCTTCGTCGGTGATTCGCCCGGCCGTGCCAGCTCTTGTGATTCGCGAGGTCCCGCCGGGAAACCAGATTTTGGTCGATGACAAGTTAGCCTCCGCAAATCCATCCGCTCAGACCAGCATTTCGACAATGACGGCACGGCTCGAGCCCCTGGCGCTGCCGACTCTCGGTGAACCCGCGAAGGCCCCTATCCTCGCGGTCACGCCGGTGGTTCCTCCGCCAGTCACGCCGACCCGTCCGTCCCTTCCCGATTTCGCGCTGGATCGCACCCTCAAAGCTCATTCCGGCTGGGTGACTGGAGTCGCGTTCAGCCCTGATGGACAGCGGCTGGTTTCGGGAAGCTGGGACCGAACTCTCAAGTTCTGGCAGGTTGCGACCGGTGAACCACTCAACACCGTCGCCAGCAAGATGAAGGAAGTTCAGTCGCTTGCTTTCAGCCGAGACGGACAGTGGTTGGCGACGGAGAGCTCCTCCGATACTGTAAGCCTGCGCGATCCGACAACAGGACGGGAGATTCTCGCGCTTCCCAGCGACAAGCCTCTGGGACCCCTGGGCAGCAACTGGGTCTATTCAATCGCATTCAGTCCCGATGGCCGATGGCTGGCCTCCGGCGTGGACGATAGGACAGTCCGGCTATGGGATGTACACACTGGGCGCAAGCTTCGCGACCTGACTGGGCTCCGGCGGCCCGTGATCTACATCGCCTTCAGTCCCGACGGGCGACTGCTGGCCACCGGCGATGACAGCAAGACGATCAGGATTTGGGACATATCCAGCGGCGAGCAAATATACAAGCTGAGCGGTCACAAGAAAGGGGTCTACGCGGTTGCATTCAGTCCGAACGGACAGCGGCTCGCTTCCGCGAGTGCAGATAAGACGGTGAAGCTTTGGGATCTGACGACGGGCCGCGAGTTACATACGCTGACCGGCCATGAAGACGCGGTGACCAGCCTGGCCTTCAGCCCTGACGGCCGCTGGCTGGTTTCCGGCAGTTGGGATAAGACCATCAAAATCTGGGATGTAGGAGGGGGACGGGAGTTGCAGACTCTGGCCGGGCACGACCATCCTGTATATTCCGTCGCTTTCGATTCTCGCGGGCGCTGGCTAGCTTCGGGCAGCGAAGACGGCACCATCAAGCTCTGGCGCCTGAACGACCCGGCAGACCGTAGCAAATTGCAGCGATGACTAAGTCTCTCTGGGGAACGAAGTCAAGTTCTTAGCAGTCTTGCTGGAGTACAAGTCATGCGGAACCGATCACATCTCGATCAAGTAGCACCGTGCGCTGGAAAATTCTGGACTATTCTGGCGGTCGTGTTAGCGGTTGTTCTGTTGCCTAGTGTCGGCGGCGACACCGCTTTCGCTCAGAGTCTCAACTGGGAGGGACAGACCGGGGTCTTCGTTACCCCGCTGGCTTATTCAGTTTCGACCGGTGACGCACGCCTCAGCTTACCGGTAGTTTCTTATCACTACCTCAACGGCGGGCCCGTCCTCGGCGGATTCCATCAGGTGTCGATCACCATGGGGGCCTTCAACCGGGTCGAGTTCGGCTATACCGGAAGTTTCCATCGGGACGGCAGCACAGCTGGCCTGAGCGGTTTGTGGAGCGGTGGTTTCAATACCTTTCACGGGAAGGTCAACCTTTTCAGGGAACGACGGGCTGGCCTGCCGGCTTTGTCCGTGGGCTTCGTCGCTCGCACCCAGGTTCGAAATGTGGGCGGCGTCCTTCAGGGTCAGGATACCCACAATCAGGACTTCTACGTCGTGGCCACCAAAACCATAACCCGCATACCAAAGCTACCCCTGGTCTTCAACGCCGGCTTCAAAGCCACCAACGCTTCGCTGCTCGGGCTGGCGGGGAATGCTCCCGGCTATTACGGCCGCGGGTTCGGCGCGGCCGGGTTTGCGTTTAAAGGGCCGGGACGAAGCACCATCCTGCTGGGTTCCGAAGTCTTACAAGAGCCGCGAAGCATTCAAGGCCTGCCCGGCGCGGTGGTTCCCACCACCATCACCTATGCGGTTCGCATCGTGCCTTCCGGGGCATTGCCGATTCACGGTTGGGGCGTCGAAACACCCAAGCTCACTCTGGATTTTGGTCTGGCCCAAGCCGCGGGCAATATCGCACCCGGGGTGGACCTCCAGGCACGGCATCAGTTCGCCTTTGGTATCTCATACGGCTTCTAGAGCCTGTCTGCGATCGACTCAGTCGGTGCTGTTCGTGGCTTCCCACGTAACTCGGTCACGGAAATCGGGGTCGAGCGCTAGTTGCCTAGCCATAAGCTTCGGGCCTCTGCACAGGGTAGTTTTCCGCAGTATACAATTTGACGGCGGTGGGGACGGCGATGCAAACGTTTCTTGGTACGCGCCGGTGCGATGTTGCCCTGTCTTGCCGAAACATGAAGACTGACACGAGGTCAAAAGTGAAACTGATCCTGATTCTTATCTGCTCTGTTTTCGCTCTGTCGCCATTTGCGCGTACCGCAACCGAGGCGCAAGTCTTTCCCACCTCGGCCGGGCCGGTCCGAATCACGCCTCTGAATCACGCTAGCACATTGATCGAGGCCGGAGGAAAGACTATCTACCTGGATCCCGCCAAACCTGTGAAATTCTCAGGACACCCAAAAGCAGACCTCATTCTGATTACCGACATTCACGGGGACCACATGGACCCTGATTCCATCAAGGAAATTAGCAAGACAGATACAAACATTCTGGCGCCGCCAGCAGTGGTCCAGACCGTCACTAGCGCCAAGCCCATTGCCAATGGTGAAACCAAAACCTGGCAGGACTGGACCATTGAAGCTGTTCCCGCCTACAACCTGAAGCGCGGCCCGGCCCCGGGAAAACTCTTTCACGACAAGGGACGCGGCAATGGCTACGTCCTCACCTACGGTGGCAAGCGCTTCTATTTCTCAGGCGACACCGAGGGCGTCCCCGAGATGCGCGCGCTCAAGAACATCGACGTGGCGTTCGTGTGCATGAATCTGCCCTACACCATGCCACCCGAGGAGGCTGCTGACGCGGTCAAAGCCTTCCACCCAAAGGTTGTCATCCCCTATCACTATCGCGGTTCCGATCTCACCGTATTTCAAAAAGAACTGGAAGGGACGGGCATTGAGGTCCGGTTGCTCGACTGGTACCCAAAGTAAGAAGTAAGCGGACGCTGGCAAATCGTACGGAGAATGCTCGCGCGCGGCTCCCCAGCGCTACTTCAGCAAGTATTCCTGCAAGAACACTACGTCGGAGTAAAACTCGAAATCCTGGTTTGCCTTTTTCTGGAACCCGTGACCCTCGTCCTTTCCCAGGACGTACCAGACCGGCGTGCCCTGCTTCTTTAGCGCCTCCACGATCTGATCGGACTCACTCATCGGCACCCGGGGATCGTTCTTGCCGGCAACCACCAGCATCGGCTTCCTGATCCTCTCGATATTGTTCATGGGTGCGATCTTCTCCAGGAACGCGCGCATCTTGGGATCGCGTTCATCACCGTATTCGACGCGGCGCAAGTCGCGGCGGTAGCCTTCCGTGTGCTCGAGAAAGGTCACCAGATTCGACATGCCTACGATATCGATCGAGCACTTGATGCGGTCGCTGTAGAAAGTGGAAATGGCCAGAGTCATGTGTCCACCGTAGCTTCCGCCGATGATGGCAACGCGGCTGGGATCCAGATCGGGTTGGGCCCCGATCCAATCGAACAGTGCGTTGATGTCTTTGTAGGAATCTTCGCGCAGGAAACCATTGTCGAGCTTGGTGAAAGTCTTGCCGTAACCAGTGGAACCGCGCACATTAGGCAAAATCAAAGCGATCCCCAGTTCATTCACGTAGTACCAATCGGTTCCGAGAAAATCAGGGCGTGATTGGCCTTCTGGACCGCCATGAATTTCGATCAGGACGGGACGCTTGCCTGTAAATTTCGCCGGCGGGCGGGTCAGGAATCCAGAAATGGTCTTCCCATCAAAACTCTTCCACCGGATCAGTTCGGCGTCTACAAAGCTGGAGGTGTTGACTGCGGTTTCGCTGGTGGTCCAGCGCTCGAGCTTGCCGGTATCGGCATCTAGCGAATATGTGTCGACGGGCAGCCGGACGGTGGTCAGGCTGAAGGCGAGATCGTGGTTGTTGCGGTGCCACACAACGTCACCCACCACACCGACGGGAAGCTTGGGCACCGGCAGCTCTTTCGTCGTGGCCGTGTCGATAAGGTGTAGCGCGCTCAAGCCATCCTCGTTGGCCACGAAAGCGATTCTCTTCCCGTCGTAGGACAGAGCAAATTGATCGACGTCCCAAGGGATGTTCGGCGTCAAGACGCGCGCTTGTTTCGTAATCAGATCGAAGTAGACGAGACGCTGAAACTCCGAGTCTCTGTCAGAAGTGAAGTAAGCCCCTTTTCCGTCCTTGCTGAAGCGAGGATTGCTGTAGGCGACTTTCTGGTCTGGGTTACGCGGAGTTAGTTCCGTTTTCTCGCCGGTTCGACTGTCCACCAGCCACAAATGAGTTTCGTTGACCGAAACTTCTTCGAGCAGAAGGATATGCTTGTCATCGGGCGACCAATCTTCCGGAGACCACCCTCCACCCTGCAACTGCGTCAAGAGATGGTCGGTTTTCGGATCTGCCGGGTTCATGACCCAGAGGTCTGTGTCCTGCCTCGTGCGCCGGGTGGAGACGTAAGCAATAGACTCACCGCCGGAAGACCATGGCCCTTGAAGGTTGCGGGATTTTCCGTCGGTAAGAAGTGTGCTGGTGCCGGTGGCCATGTCGTAACGAAAAAGTTGGTACCACTCGCCGCCACCAACATCCTTTTGAAAAACGAAGTAGTCACCGCCCTGAGGGTGAAACGAGCCCCCATAAACGGGTTCCGGGAAAAACGTGAGTTGCTGTCTGGCACCGCCGGGCATTTTGACAAGGTGAGTCTGGTAGGTATTGGCAAAGCGAGTGGAAATAAGCAGCTCACGACGCTGGGGGTGCCAGGAAGGCGCGAACGCTGCCCGGTTGTCCTTGTACCGTCCAGCTGTCTCCGCCAAAGCGGCAGGAATTGCCGGTACACCCGCGGCCACAATGTTTTCCGGGGGAGCGACCGCCGCGTCCTGTGCCCCGACCGAAGATGCCACTACCAATATCAACGCCAATACTAAAGCGAGTTGCTCCTGCATCGATGCCTCCCAGACGGTTGTTCGAGAGCGCCTCTAGCGGCAAACCGACGATCGAAGCTTGCTGGTCCCAGGGCTTCACAGAGATTGAATTCTTTGGCTCCCAAACCGCAGCATCATACCAGCGGAATCCGCTCTTCGGCGGTGAATATCAGGTCACCAGTACACGCTGCGCGAAAGGAAAGTCGGCAGCGTCAGGAGTCCGGACTTCAAGGCTGGGTCATGGAGTGGAGATTGTGAAGTTCACAGTAATACGGGTCTCAGTAGGAACCGCCTGTCCGGCCTCGAGGTGAGGCTTGAACCGCCACTGTCGGACCGCTTCCAGCGCGGCGCTGGTAAGAATGTCCGGGCCGCTCAAGACCTGCAGAGACTGCACGCTTCCGTCTTTGCCGATGCGGGCCTGCAGCACTACCGAGCCCTGCAAGTTGGTTTGCTGCGCCAGCAGAGGATAGATAGGCTCCACTGGGCGCACCACAGTTTCCATCGTCCGCAGCGAATAACTCACCCGTTCAGAAGCGTTGATGACGCCGCTTCCAGGGTCGGCCGGACTTGCCAAAACGGACTGGCGGGGATCGTGCTGGAAGTCGAGATGGATGGCAGAATTACGAGCCAGGAGAGTTTCGTGTTGACCGCTGGCATAAGTCACATCCACTCGGAGCGGGGCAGAAATAACTTCCGCTTGTTCTTGCGCCCCTGGCAACTCTGCCGTCGGCATCCCAGCTACGGACGGTGGGTGCTGCTTGCTGTTTTTCCGCGAGGTGGTGGAATTGGCGATTGGCTGACTCTCCTTAAGTTTATCGGAGTTCGTCTGCTCGGCTGCGTTTTCGAAAGTCAGAGATTCAAACCAGAAGTGCCGGTACCTCACCACCACCAAAATGAACGCCAGGAACAGCAGACTCAGGGCGAGCATTTGGCGCCGGCGGTTCTGATCGGAGCTGGCATCGAGACCAGCAAGATTGATTTGCGGTTGTTCGTTTTCACCCAGCATAAACACTACCTTCCAGCCGGCGGGGGGGCGGCGCGGGGCATAAGTATGCCCTGAAACCTTGGCTAAAGCTAGTCAGATTTTTATATCTCATTGGTTCTAAAGCCCGTTTTTCCCGGACCAACCTGGCTACTCAGCCTACCGAAACGCCGGGGACGTGGATGTCGGGCTTAACAAGAGTCTGCTGGCCGGCCCCCGAGGTATTCTAAACACAGCCCAAATAGGACGGGTATCTTTTGAAATTACTGAATGCAAGGTTCAGCTTCGCCGTACTTCAGTTGCTGGACCTGCTCACAACGCTGGCGGCGTTCCATGCAGGGGCCTTTGAGGTAAATCCTCTGGTCGCGCACCTGATCGCGCTCTACGGCCGAGTGGGCGGCGTTGTGTTTGGCAAGGTGATCGCTCTGCTGCTGGCGCTGGGAATACGAAAACGCCTCTGGGTCATAAATCTGTTTTATATGGGTGTCGTCTGCTGGAACCTGTTTGTCTTGGTATCTCTTGCGGTCAGGCGGCACTAGAATGCGCGCACCAACCACCGCGCCCTGGGTTTCGCAAAGAAACAAAATCCCATCGTAGAAAAATAGCTCCCGCCCGCCTTCTAGGGAGTCGGGACCAGGGCTTGAACCGCACCGGAGTACTGGCTCTGAGTCCCGCCCGCATCAACGGCGGTAGTCACATAGTAGTAGGTCTGTCCGGCCTGGACGGAGTTGTCGGCGTAAGTCGTACTCGCATCAAGCGACGAATTGATTTTCGTGTACGGTCCGGCAGATTGGCTGCTCCGGTAAACGTTGTAGCCCACAACCGCAGAAACGCCGTCCCACGTGAGATTCACCAGGTGCTGCGGGGGCGCCGTTCCCGCACCGGTCAAGCTCTCGGAAGCAGAGTTCGAAGCGTTGCTGGTGAACGAACCGATCGCCGACGCGCTCCCTGACGCCTGCGGCGTGAAGGTGAGCGTGAACGGCACGCTCTGCCCCGCTGCGATTGTCAGCGGCAAGGCAATTCCGCTGAGCGAGAATTCGGTGCTGCTCATGCTGACCGACGAGATGGCAACATTTGAGCCGCTGGCGGTCAACATGCCCGTCTGACTCTTACTGGTCCCGACCGTTACGCTGCCAAAATCGGCCGAGGCTGGCGTGACACTCAACTGCCCTTGCGCCATGCCTGTGCCGGCCAACCCCATCATCAACGTGGCGTTGACCGCATTGGAACTCACCGAAACCGTCCCGGTCGCGGTTCCCCCCGACAATGGAGTGAACGTCGTACTGAAGGTCACGCTCTCGCCCGCAGCCAGGGTCATCGGCAGGTTCAGGCCGCTGATGCCAAACCCGGCTCCCGCAGCCATAGCCTGCGAGATGCTGACGCTGGAACCTCCCGTATTCGTAATTGCCGCCGTAAGCGTCTGAGTCTTGCCCACCTGCACGCTGCCAAAACTCAGACTGCCAGGATTGGCCATAAGTTGACCCGGCGGCGGCGTACCGGTACTAGCGGTCGCCACTGCTGTCCCTGTGCCCGATAGAAAAACCGCCGTGGAGGTGATCGAAGCTTTACGTTTCTTACTGCCTCGCGGTACGGGAGCCCAGCTCAGCGAAAGGCCGCCGTTTACCACGCCGCTGGCTTGAGGAGTGAAGCTAACGCCAAAACTCGTGCCTTGCCCCGCGGCCAGCGTCAGCGGCAAAACTGGAACCCTCAGGCTAAATCCTGATCCCACCACTGCAGCTTGGTAAACCGTCAGACTCGACCCTCCGGAGTTGCTCAGAACCACCAGTTGAGTCGTGCTGCTACCGGTTGAGACGTTTCCGAAGCTTATGTTCAACGGGTTGACGGTTAGTTGCGCGGTCGCTGCGTCCGCGCACAAGAGAACGTTCAGAAGAACAAGACCGCACCCAACTACTCTCCATGGCAAACAAGGACGTTTCATTACGCCGCCTTCTTGCGCCGCGCTAGACGCGCAGCCCGGGGGAATATGGAGCGCCGCACCCTCCACCCCGGCGGGCGGGAAAACAGTTCTCGCGGCCCAGGCTGGGGAAAGGTGCGACTCTGCATCTTTATCTTCAGTCTGAATTCCGAAAGGCGGCAGGTCACAAAGGGGAATGTTGTGATGTTTGTTGGTCTAGTTACGTCAGTGGCCGTTCGCCGACGTTCGGTAATCTCGTCGACAACGCTGGTGCCCGGCGAACCTATCCGGCACGCTTCCTCACGGTGCAGAAAGGGCGGTGGAAATAGCCTGATTTTGGGTAGTGCGAGGTGTCAGAATCTCCGTGTGACCTTGAATTTCTACATCATGCCAACACGGAAGCTGCCTACGCAGCCGCAAAGCACCAAGGGGTTCTTATGTCGGGTCGGGTCGGGTTGGCTTGGTCTTGGGTCGGGGTTCAAATCAGCCAGTACCCCCCGGCACCAAAAAGAAAAACCCGCCGACACAGAAGGCGGGTTCGGGGTGCTAACGAACGATGCAGACTGTCCAACTGTCCAAAATGAAACGTGCGTTGCGAATAAATCTAGACTCTGCGGCCACGCGCCCACAATACAGTACCTACTGTATTCCTCACAGAGGGGTGAGGGGTGGATCATGTACGTGAATTGGTAGTACATGAATTCTATGAGAGCGCAAGTTTTCATCACCCAGAGCGAAGGCGGGTTCGTTGAAGTCTCCGTAGTCCGGCACGGACTAAGCTCCGGCGCTGCGCACAAATACGGGGCAGTCGAAAAAGCCAAAGCCGTGCTCTTGGCGTTCGGATTTGACTCGGGGCTGGTCGATCGCCGACTCGGCTCTCTTTCAGAGATGCCCCCAAGCGCGCTGCTTAGGTTTCCCGTGGCTGAAATACCCGATGATGTCTTAACGTCACTCGGATTCACGGCCGCCGCGTTCACGGCTGCTTAGGCAGCTCCGGCCGGTGCGGTGATCGCTAAGCTCTTCACAGCACTTGGTTAAGACCGCGGAGACGACTGGCTGGGAAGGGTTTCTCACCGAGGCATCGACGGCGATCCTTTTCTTGTCGCGACTCTGACCCCGAATTCACCATACCTCATCCCTGTCTCCCTTGAGGAACCCTTCCGTCCTGTCGCCTTAAAATATTTATCGCGCTCGTTCGTCTACAACAGTAGATGGATGAGACGCTGAGAAAACAGTGGACGATGGCGGAGCAAGACCAGCGGATCTCGGAAGCGATCGATCGGGAGAAAACGCGGCTTCGCAACTTCATTCGGAGACATGTCGCCGACCCGAGCGACGCCGAAGACATCCTGCAGGAGGTCTTCTACGAGCTCGTGCAGACATATCGCCTGATGAAGCCCATCAGCCAGGTTGGCGCGTGGCTGTTCCGCGTAGCCCGTAATCGGATCACCGACCTGTTCCGCAAGAAGAAGCCCGAGGCGTCAACGAACGATCCAGCGGTCGCAGAGGATGGAGAGTCTCTAACATTTGAGGACTTGCTCCCGTCCCAGGATACCGGACCCGAGGCGGCATACGCCCGAACGGTGTTGCTCGACGAGCTCGAAGATGCTTTAGAGGAGCTTCCTGAAGAGCAGCGCGAGGTATTCCTCGCGCATGAAGTCGAGGGCCGCAGCTTTAAGGAACTTGCGGTAGAAACTGGCCTGAGCGTGAATACGCTGCTTTCACGCAAGCACTATGCAGTGATTTATTTGCGCGAGCGGCTTCGGGCCGTTTACGACGAATTTACGAAGGCATGAGGACAAGAGAAATGAAAAGGAATTGGATGTTGAAGGGGCTAAAGATCGCGCTGTTCGCCACCCTGCTCGTCGCGGTGCTTGGTTTTGTGGTCATGAGCCTCTGGAATTGGGTAATGCCGGCTCTGTTCGGATGGCATCTGATCAACTTCTGGCAGGCGGTGGGCATTTTGCTTCTGAGCAAGATCCTCTTTGGCGGATTTCGTGGCGGACCGGGCAGGCACATGTACTGGCGCCACCGCATGAGAGAACGTTGGGAGCACATGACCCCCGAGGAACGCGAGAAGTTCCGTCAAGGCATGCGAGGTCGTTGCGGTTCATTTGGATCGCCCTCAGCACAAGCGAAGGCTTCGGCAGAGCAGAAATCGTCTCTCTGAGTTGTCATGTTTTCTATGTACTTTCGTCTTTTATTCGCCTATGATGCATAGGTAATGGCGCGGCAGTTCCTTCTGCCGCGAACGAGTTTCAGGAGATCGAACCATGCTGACCGTAACTCTCAAAGATTCGCATGACGGGGTGGTTCTCGAATGTCACGGCAGGATTGTCCGAGGCGATGAGACCGCCATTTTGTGTGCGGCCGTTAGGCAAAAGGGGCGTAACGTGACCCTTGATCTGACAGAGGTTGATGCCATCGATGCTGCCGGAATCGGCTCTCTGGTTTCGCTGCAGGCTTCCGGTATTTATCTCAAGCTAATGAATCCAACGAAACAGGTGCGTGACATACTGAAGGTCACCCAATTGGAGTCCATTTTCGAGATCTGCAAACTTCAGTCCGCTGGAGAACCAATGGACGGAGTCGCCGCAACGGTCTGATCTGGTTACGGGGCCCGATACGTACCGAATGCACAATTCCTGAGCATTCCGTTCTGCAGCGAACTGATCCATTGCGCTGTGTAAGCCCTATGTTTTCATGGTGCAAGCGACGAAAGAGCGCAGGCAGCACTGTCGACCACCAGTGATCCCACGAACCAGGACTCGAACTCGACGACCTCTGCCGTGACAGCGAGCAATTCACTCGTAACTAACTGAAAACATGCGGCACCGATGGTGCTACAGAAACGTTTCAGTGAGGATTGGAAACAATTCGTGGACTGTTAGTGGACCATACTTTTTGCGGGGCGCCGATTCGTCCGTGAAGAAGGGCAGTTCTCTAAAAACGGAGATTGCGTTAACCCGCGAATTCATTTCGATTTGGACTGCCACAGTCCAAGAACCGCGCCGGTCGGATCTCGGATGAAGCTAAGCCAACCCATGCCGACTACTTCCGTGACGTCCTTCATGACCTCGCCGCCTAACGATTTCGCTTTCTTCGTCGCGACGCGAATGTCATCCACCTCCACGTAAGCGAGCCATCCCGAGGGTCCGCCCGGAATTTGCTTCATGATTCCGCCACCCGTGCCTTCTCCTACTTTGATCATCGTATAATTACCGGCGGGCACGGCGGGGTTTGGCGCATCTTCTAATTGCCACTGAAATAACTGCGAATAGAATGACTTTGCCCTCTCCGGGTCAGGTGTGTTCAGTTCCACATGGACGAATGGGTTCGCCACAATTTCTCCTTGCTGAACGTGACATTATGTGCTGTGACTCATTAACTTTAACATTGATCGTACCAATTAAAGTGCGGCCAAGAGTTTAGGCCGCTTCGCGCGTTTGGACCAACATAGATGAATCAGGCTTCAGGAGCCGCGTCCCACTTCGGCTTCATTTCTTTGCCCCATCTCTTCGGGTCCTCGTTGTGCATCTTTTCCATCTGCTTGGCGACATCCGGGTGCTTCTCCATCACGTGCTTCGTCATAGCCTTCACCAGTTCATTCCAAGAACCGGCCGTCAGCTTCTGATCGCAGGCTCCGCCGAGGTCTTTGCATGTCATTGTTTTCATAATAGAGTTTGGTTCGGACTACGTTAAACGGGTTGGCCGATGAGGACGCAGGTTTTCGTTCGTGCTGCAATCTGTGCACCCTCGTCCGATGCCATTTCACTCTCAAACGTTTGCCGGCGACTTCGGTACGACAGCATTTCCGACCCTCGCAAGAGAATGATCGGTATTCCTTTCACGCAGCGCATTATGGATTCCCGTACGTGCTAGGAGCGATACGCGGTGATTCAGGGGAGTACAGGTCCTACCGCGTTGACCGTATACAGGGAGCGACGGTAACATCGCAAGTTTTCGCGCCGCATTACGCGGTTGAACTGACTTCGACGGGGGCCGCTTACCGTTGCGCCTTCAGCCGCGACGTCGCGCATGCCAAGCATAGGCCGTTCAGCGAGAACCAGACATCAAGGGCCAACCTAGGTCTATCAATGCACGGTTTGCGGAAAGACATTCAACAGGAAAAAGATGGATGGCTCTCTCAATCCTCACAAGAATCGTCAGGGCTCTCCATGTTATTAGAGCAAGAAATCCCTGTGGATCTGAGCTTTGAGACCCTCGGCCCTACTTTGCCTTTTCCTTAACCGACTGGACTGTGAGGGCACAGGGCAAGGAACGAAAGATCAATCGTGATTTTCATACGCCCTGATACACCAATCCGACAAATGTTGTGGGACTTATGAAAGCCTGGCCCCATTCTGCGTCGTAGCGAGTGGCGGGTCTAGATGATCTCGAGCGAATCGCACACAAGAATGCCTGCTTGCTTTACCCCACAGTTGCTGCTCGAGCGGGCTATGTGATGGAACCGACAGGAGCGCTTTGTAAGGGCCGCACTTCTGTGTAACGTTCGTGTAGATATCGCTTACGACACCTACAAATCGTGCGAAGACGGCAAAGTCTCGTCGCAAGATCGAGGACGCAGTACGAAAGTACACAACCTGCCGAACAGTCGATGCAGCGAAATACGCTTCCTCGACGAAATCAGATTTCTTTCAGATTGATATGGGCCAGCTTTGAGGTACTCGGCGGCAAAATCCGTACAGCGCCATACAATGAAACCAAATCTTTCCGGCCGCCTCTGTACGGGACAAAAATAGCGCGCAGCCTTGCCTGAAGGGCGTTTGTGGTGTGCACGACAACCGTGTACACTGGTTACGTATGAAGAACATTACGCTAAGTGCAGATGAACAGCTGATCGAGCAGGCGCGCCTGCTGGCCAAATCCCAGCATAAGACGCTCAATGCGATGTTCCGCGAATGGCTGGAACAATTCACGGCACAAAGCGGCGGCACGAAGGAGTTCGACGCTTTGATGAAGCGCCTAAAGCATGTACAGGCGGGGCGGCGCTTCAGCCGGGAAGAGATGAATGAGCGCTAGGTTCTTTCTCGATACAAACATCTTCGTATATTCCTTCGACGCGAGTTCGCCGAAGAAGGCTGCGCAAGCCAAGAAGCTGATCAGAGGTGCAATCGAGACGCGAGGTGGAATTGTTAGCTATCAAGTAGTGCAAGAGTTCTTCAATGTTGCACTTCGCCGTTTTTCAAAACCTATGACTGGCGCAGATGCGGAACAATATTTGTCGACCACGTTTCGTCCACTCCTGTCAGTGCACTCGTCGCAAGCTTTGTACGGAGAGGCGCTGAGGATTGGAGCCAGGTTCCGGTTGCCTTGGTACGATTCGTTGATTGTCGCTTCGGCGATCGAAGGTCAGTGTGACGTTCTTTACAGTGAAGACTTTCAGGATGGGCAGCAAATTGGAGGTGTGACGATCTCCAACCCCTTTGCCTGACACGGGGACATTCTTGAGAATTTCCAAGCTCTGGCGACGGAAAGAAACGGCTTAAAAGGGAGCATCCTCAAAGCCGTTGCGAATCAATTGAAAATGGTTGCTCCTTTCTGGCTGCCGACAAGATGTTCTGTGTATATCTGGTCAAAGATGAGACGGTCATTCACCGGCACGCGGAACTAAGTGGTTTTCCTGCCACCAAGGTCACGGAGATCGGCAAGACCATTGACCCCACAACTGCCGCGCAGCGGTAGAAGAATGGAGCAGGCATTGCGCTTGTGGCCGCGAATGGGGCCCTGCCGTCAATCTATACCGCTCTTCGCTCCATAGGTCGCCTCATTCAGCGCATCAGCGAGCGCACATGCTAAAGTTCTCTATTACCTGGTCACCTCTTTTTGCCGGCGGACAAATTGTGGGCGACGGCGGCACGAATCAGATCCTTCAAGGCCGACGCGTCAATACTATCGCCTTCACTGAAGTCGATGGCTCGGGTGTTCTTGGCATCGAGGCCGGCGTTGAACATACACTTCGGATCTTTCAGAGATGCGCCGTTGAAGAAATTGAGCTTCACATGATCCTTGAAGGCACCGGCGCTGCAAACAAGCCCGTCGCGCGTCCACACCCCGGTATTCCACTTCCATTCCTCGGTGATATCGGAGTCGGCCTCGAGGATCACTTTGCGCAGTCGGGAAAGCATTTTGCCGCGCCAGTCGCCCAGCTCTGCTATTTGATGGGTGATGAGTTGCGAGGGCTTCAGGCCGACTCTTGAGTCTGCTTTCTTCATTTCTCTCCTGGCAGTTGAGTGGTATGTCAAAGTTCCATGAGTGCAGCTACTCGGTAACTGTGCCAGTCGGTAAAGTCCGTAGCGGAACGAGCGCGCGCAGCCGCTCGTCGCGCAAGAAAAGCCCTCCCCAAACGAGCACGCCGATAACCACAGGAAAGAAGAACCATGGATCCTCGAGGCGCACTTGGGTGGCAGTTGCGCCGCCCAGATAGCCCGTGAGCAGGATCGCACCGAGCATCGAGGTACGCGGAATCCCAAAGAGGACCACACAGATGAGTTCGGCAATCCCAATAGCGAAAACCAGTTTTGTGGGATATCCCAGCCGGGCGGTGGCCTCGACAGCAGGAGCCAGCTTCATCACTTTTAAGCCACTGTCAAAAAGCAGGAACAGTACCACCACGGCGCAAATGATGCGTCCGGCCCACAGCCTTTTCTTCGAGACTGAAGCCGTTTGAGTTGCCGATTGCATGAATTGTTCCTCCCTGTCTTTCAAATAAAATCAACAAAGAACTGAGTTTCCGGAGTGTCCGCGTCCGCGGAACCTCGTTCTATTTACGCGTGGTAAGGTCGCCGCCAGCGTGCGGGAGCAACCGGATTCCGTCGCATAAAACAGGCAAAGAAGCCGACGAACTCGCCCGCATGGATTCTTAGCCGAGAATGAGCCAGAGAGCGCTTTGAACGGTTGGCGACTTCTTGCAAATTCTGTAGCCAGCTTTCATTTCAGAACGAGCCCAGTCACATTGCCGGCCGGATCGGTGAACATGGCCAGCTTAAGGCCACCCGGGACTTCGGTTGGCGCAGGATCGTCTTGTCGCCGAGCTTCTCCACTTTATCCAGCGTTGTCTGCAAGTCGTCGACCTGGGCGTACACCGATACCCGTTTATGCCGTCGCCGCAGCCGGTATCGACTACGCCATACTTCATCGGGTTGTTGCTGTTTATCTTCCACCCAAGCTCGCCGTAGAACTTCTCGAGCTGATTCCCCTGTCCACCCGTGATCTCGAAATGAACGACCGGGACCCCATAAGTAGCCTCTCCCATCTGCTTGCCTTGAGGTCGCACGATCGACACGCCGACTCTGATTGCTCTGTCTAGGGAGGACTATAGATTCATCGAGGGGGGCTGTGTCTTGTATAAAAACGACAACTGCCTCTCTCCCTTAATGATTTTTGCGGGCGTCTGTCCGATGAGGTGCTTGAGTGATCGGGTAAGGTGGGCTTGATCGAAATAGCCAGCTAAGTGGACGGCGTCGACGATGGACACGCCCTCCCTCAGCAGATTCGTTGCATGTCGCGCCCGTTCGATTTGAAGAAAAGTGGCGCAGGTCATACCCGTGGCCCGGAGAAAGTGCCGCTGCGCGGATCGCAAAGACAGCGTCCGTGGTCGACCTTGTAATGCGGCGTCTACAGTCGAATCGCGCGATATGATGCCAGCCTTGGCAAGCCGCTTGACAAACGCTTCCGCATTCTCAAAGTCAGGATATTGCCACAAGGAACCATTCAGCCAGAAAGAGCGACCCGTCGCATCCGGCAAGGTCACATCTCTCTGGTTGCGGAGACTCCCAGGCAGCACTTGTGGCATGAAGGTGCCCAGTTTGAAGCGTATGCCGAGCCATTCACCCTCCGCGGGACAGTCGAGAGTGGTTGCCTTCGTCTCTGGTCCGCGTAACGTGAGAAACGTTTTGCCTTTGTATCGCGTCACGGCCATCTCAAAATGACTCGCCGCAACGGAGAGAAACTTTCCGGCACGCTCACTGTGGCAACGCCAGACCCTTTCAACAAAAGGCGAGTCTGAAAGTCTATCCTCGAAGAGGATGAACGTGCTCTTGTTTTCTGTTGTCTGACTTACACCAGGTCCCGCCGTCACTCTAACCCTCCCATTCAGCTTGCCAATTCGCATAGTGTACGGATATGCCGCACCGATTTGCAATTAAGTGCTGCTTATCCGCATGTTGCGACTGGTTCGGGTATGAGTACGTGGCAGGCAAAAAGCGGATTCTGTCACTCAAAGTGCAACTCGGAATTGGAGTTACAGAAAGGCAAAAGTTGTCAGCTTAACAGCTAATTCGATCCTCCTGGCGGGTTGCCCATCTTGCCCAAAAGTTCTTGGGGAATATTTCCGTACAGACTGTAGTTTTGCTTCGCACCGGCGATAAGTCCATTTGCGTTTGGCGTTACCATATGTAAATACGCTTACATATTGTACAGAGGCATTTCTGGCTAAAGCTGCTCGATGAAGGCTGGAAGACTCGATCCATTGTCTGGCTGGTTGGTGTCCGGGCGGGTCGGCAAAACCCGCCTCTGTCAGAGCCTTTCTGACGCTGAATATTTCGACTGCGAACTGGCTCGCTTTCGTCGGCTCATCGTCGATCCCCAATGCTTTCTCGGCGATCTGCGTGGCAAGCGGCTCGTACTAGATGAAATCCACCGGCTGCTGAACCCATGGGAATTTTTCTCCGCGGAGGGTTACCGGTATTGGTCCATCCAATATACCTCCGAGACACTAGCACTGCAGATTGCATGTTGTCAAAATCTTTGGGTCGCAACGAAGATTTCCACTCGACTCTTCATTCTTAGTAAACACAGGGAAAGATGTTGAAAAGCGTCGCCGATTGAATAAATCTAGTCGTTGACACGGGCTAGAGGGCCGAATAAAATCCCCGAACGATTGGATCATCCAATGATATCGAGTAAACACTCATTGGATTGCCACATTTAAAACCCAAGGAGAAGCGGGGTCATGAAGACCTTCAGCTCCACACTCGTTTATTCCGCAATTTTCGCTGCATTAGTGCTCCCCCCCTATTCCGCAGCACAATCGGAAGGCTCGGTTGCCCGATGGTCCTTTGACGAAAAGGACGGATCTGTGGCACGCGATTCGGTACGGGGCGTAGACGACAAGATCACGGGTCTTTTCAAGCATCTGGATGGCGTCACAGGCGAAGGTCTTCGATTTGACGGCGAAACCACGTCGATTACGCGGGCTGCCGAGAACTCACCGCTAATCACGAATGCCCTTTCCGTGGAGGCGTGGGTTGCGGTCAGCACATATCCGTGGAATTGGGTTCCGCTCATTGATCAGAGTAGGGGTGAAGAGCGGCGTAGGGGTGAAATTGGCTATTCCGTGGGAATCGATGCGTTCGGGCATTTCGGTCTGCAAGTCTCGGTCAACGGCAAATTCCACACTTTGGTCAGCAAGAATCCGTTGCCCCTGAAAAAGTGGAGCCACGTTGCAGCTACATTCGAGAACGATCATGGACTGAAGGTTTACGTGAACGGGCAACTGGCTGGAGAACTGCCTGTGCAGGGCGCCTTCACTGCCGCGAACGGCCAGGATTTGTTGATCGGTCGTATACGTGAAGCAACTCTGCCATTGGAGTGGATTCATCCGAAATTTCCCATCTGGTACTCGTTTGATGGCATCATCGACGAACTGCAACTCTACAACCGCAGCTTGAGCAACACAGAAGTGGTAGCGGACTTTGGCAAAGTTCATCTTCCGGAAGCCGATGCCTTGCCCTGGCCGAAACTTCCTTCGGGCCCCCCCGGGACCGGGCGTTTTGGCGCGTATTATGCCGATCTGAAATTCGATGACATGTGGGATTTGCCGCGCCGCGTTGGACCAGACTCCAATGTTGTCGTTCGCTTCGATCAGTCTCCAACCCGCTTCGTTTTCTGGCAGGGCACTAATTACATTCCGGCGTGGGTGACAGAAAACGGGAAGTGGTATACCGACGAGTTCATGGAGACCGGCGGAAGCCCGGGATGTCCTCTCGGAGAAGATTGTGAACCGATGTCCGACAAGCAGAACCGTTATTCGCACGTGCGCATCATCGAAAGCACCGATGCTCGCGTCGTGATTCACTGGAGGTACGGACTGTGCGAAGTGGAGCAATACATCTGCGCAAATCCGGATCCGTACACTGGCTGGACGGACTGGGCCGATGAGTATTACTCGATCTACCCCGACGGCGTTGCGGTTCGCAAAGGAATCGTCTGGAGTTCGAACTTTAAAAAAGACCGCGAGTTTCAGGAAACTATCATCATCAATGCCCCAGGCACACGTCCGGAAGACAACATCAACCCGGATGCGATTACTCTGGTAAATCTGAAAGGCGAGACCCAGATCTTCTCCTGGGCGAACCCGCCAAAGAAAGGCGACCGGTGGGAGAACGCCAATATCCAGTGGGTCAACTTGAAGTCGACGTGGAAGCCCTTCCAGATTGTGGTTCCCCCCGCCGCCATCCGTCCCTACACCGGAGAAAAAACCTACTCCATGTTTGAATGGTGGAACCACTGGCCGGTACAACAGGTGAAGTCGAGCGGTATCTCGGCCACCGCGCCTGACAAAGCATCGCACACTTCCCTTTCACACATCGAAGGCCAGATTGTTGGCAAGACAGATGACACCATCACCAAAGTGATGATGCATGGGCTCACCAACAAGTCCGCAGCGGAACTGGTGCCGCTGGCGAAATCCTGGCTCTCGGCCCCGAAGGTGGAACTCTCTGGACAGGGATTCCAAAGCGCGGGTTATGACCTAACCCAAAGAGCTTTTGTATTCACGCGAAATGGATCGACGGCTCCTTTCAACTCAGTCTTTCAGGCAAGCAACGATTCACCCCTGTTCCATCCCGCATTGGTCATCAAGAACTGGGGTGATGCGCAACCTCGTCTGAAGGTGGATGGTAAAGAAGTCGCGTGGGGGCCGGACTATCGCTTTGGTCGCGTGTATACGCTCGAAGGCACCAACCTGGTCATCTGGATGAACAAGGAAGCAACCAAGCCGGTCTCGGTAGAGATTGCGAATAGGAAGTAGCGGCGAAAATGAGAATAAATGTCCTGCCGAGGGTAATTCTCGCACTCACGACCACAGTGTTTATAACCGTTTCGGTGGCGGCGCAAAATGACGGCGTAATCGCGTGGTGGAAATTTAACGAAGGAGCCGGAAATACTGCAGAAGACAGTGCCAGCGGGCACGGCGACAGCATCCTGAACCACCATCAATGGGCGCAAGGTGTTTCTGGAACGGGCCTTAAGTTTGACGGCTTTACCACTGTCATTGAGCGCGCGCCAGAAGATGCTCCCCAACTTGGCCCGCAGTTTAGCATTGAAGCCTGGATTGCGGTCCAATCCTATCCGTGGAATTGGGTGGCGATCATTGATCAAGAAAAGGATCGCCACAGCGGCTACTACTTCGGAATTGACGCTGAAGGACGCCTCGGCCTGCAACTCTCCGTGTGGAACACGTGGGAAATCTGCGTTTCTCAGACCCGGTTACCGCTCATGCAGTGGACACATGTTGTGGGTACGTACGATCCTCGGAGCGGCATCAGTCTATACATCGATGGCAAACTTGCGGGAAGACTTCCGGTGACGGGACGCATGGATCCGGCCAAGAAAATCGGACTAAGAATCGGTAGAAACGTTCAAGACCTGCCTCCGACTGCGCTGGTCCGCCAGTCTGCATCCCTTCCCGCCTATTACTCACTGGATGGCATCCTGGACGAACTTAAAATCTATAACCGCACCCTTGCCGCGGAGGAAATTGCTCGCACTTACGACGCCAGCAAACCGTCGATCGCCCCAGACCTGTCTGCCCGCCATTGGCCATCGATTCCAAATACAGGCCATTTTGGTGCCGCCTACACTGGGCTGAAGTTGTATCCGGAGTGGGATGCACTCTGGCGCTCAGGACCGTATTCCGATGTCGTGGTCAGTTTTGCCGATGCGCCGTTTCATTATGTCTTCTGGCGCGGCGCCAACTTCGGCGCCAGCGTGGTCACCGAAAACGGAATTTGGGTCGGCGACCAAAGCTTCGAAGCTGGTACCAAGGTGGGAACGGCCGAACACATGAATGACAAGCACAACATGCATTCGCACATCAGTATCGTCGAGAATACGGACGCCAGAGTCGTATTGCATTGGCGGTACGGTCTTGTTGACGTGATGGGAAACTTCTCCCACGTCGACCCCGCCACGGGCTGGGGTGATTGGGCAGACGAATTTTTCTATATCTATCCGGATGGGGTGGCAGTCCGTTATGGGACCATCCATGGCACAGACACGCATTACAGTTTTACCGAGCCAACAATTTTGCTGGAGCCAGGGAAGAAGCCTGAGGATTACATCTCGCTGCAAGCCGCGACTGTCGCAAACAGTAAAGGAGAAGCGCACACCTACTCCTGGGATCCATTCTCTCCCCCGTTTCCCTTCCCCGACCAGCCCGCCGACGCCAACATCGCAGTGATGAACCTGAAATCCGAATATAAGCCTTTTTATATCTATCAACCCGGCACGACGCTGGGGCCTTATGGTTGGCCTCCAGAATTGCGGCCGGAGTATTCTCACTTTCCTGTGTGGGACCATTGGCCCGTGAACCAAGTACCGACGGATGGGCGCTACGCTCTGTTTCCGGATCATTTTGCTAGTGCGGCGGTCATGTCACCTGATCCCAAAGTCTGGGTCCAAGGCCCCGGGCCCAGCAAAAGCGCCTGTTTCTTGTTCGGCCTGACAAACCAATCAGCGACGGACCTTGCTGTACTCGACCGATCCTGGTTGCAGCCGGGTGCCGTGACGATCACTTCCGGAGACTTCACTGCAAAATTCGATCGGTCACAAAGAGCATACGTTCTGGTGCGCAACCCTACTGGCGCAACGAACCCAAAGCAGAAGTTGGCTCTAACCTTGGAAGCAAGCGACCAATCGCCTGCGGAGAACCCCGCCTTTGTGATCAAAGATTGGGGCGACTTTCCTGCCACCGTCAAGATAGGAGGAAAGAACCTTCCTCCAGACGGTCTGCGAACTGGACTGGTCCACAGGTTGGAGGGGACGGATCTGGTGATTTGGGTACGAACGCAGTCCACACGACCGATGCGCCTGATGATATCGAGGTAGGCGGCACTCTGTGCTAGCCGGCTTCGGAGGACTTCGCTAGAAGCGCCTGGGCGTCCACGATGTGCTCTTGCATGGCGCTTCTTGCTGCTTGCGCATTTCGGTCTCGAATGGCTGCATAGATCTTCTTGTGGAATGACAACGGACGATCGACCGTGACTCTTCGCGACAGGTGGCCCATGCTGGTCAGCACACTGCGGTGAATTACCTTGAACAGCAGATGACAAATACGATTGCCGCTGGCCCGGAACACACATTCATGGAAAGCGACATCCGCTTCCAGCCTGGCTTGGTTGGTGCGGCTCCGCTCCATAGCCATGATGGCTTGGCGAAGTCCGGCAAGATCTTCGACCGTCGCCCGGTCCGCGGCGCGGGCCGCCAGCTCCGGTTCCACGATCAAGCGCGTTTCAAACAGCTCGTGATGGGAAAGGTCATCGAGCAAAATGAGAAAATCCAGCGGCTCCTTGAGGATGGTTTCTGCGCTGGCGCTTAGGTATGTGCCATCGCCCACTCGCTGGGTCAGCACCCCCATGATCTCCAATACCTTCAAAGCCTGTCGCAGCGATGCTCGGTTCACTCCAAATTCTTTTGCGAGTTCCCTCTCTGGAGGGAATTTTGATCCCGGAGCAATCGTGCCGCGGGAGATGAGTTGTTTGAATTTAGCGATGAGCATGGCGGTAACCCTGGTATCGGCTACGGGGCGGCGGCTCACTGACGAAGGGCTAGACATAGGTACAGCCAATTATAGCGGCCTTCCCTGCCGTCCTGGAAGTACTTGCCCGGAAATTACGGGAGTGCGAGGCTTACCAAGCCGACGGCTATTGGTTCAACAATCGATGCGCCTCTTGATGCTGGGTGCGGCTCGTTTGCCATATTGTTCTTTGCTATGATAAACACTGGCTAAGAGCACGATATATACATTGTTTTCTTGACTCCCGTCGCAAGACTCCCTATAATCTGCAACGTTATATGGCTGGACCAATCATTCGATCGATCATCGCCTCCGTGGCTAGCCTAAGAAGGTGCTTATGAGACAGATCGTGCTTCGGGGACCGGGAGAGTTTATGGCCAGAGAGGCATCCGTACCGGTACTCTCCCCGGGGGAGGCGATCGTCCGTATTCGCAAGGTCGGGGTCTGTGGCAGCGATTTTCACGCATTTGCCGGACGGCATCCTGTTTACACCTATCCACGGGTTCTGGGGCATGAGCTTGCAGGAGAGGTGGTCGAGGTTGAAGTGAATGATTTTGGCATCTGTGTCGGCGATCGCTGCGCCATTGAACCCTATATTAGTTGCGGCAAGTGTAAACCCTGTAAAGCAGGCCGCACCAATTGCTGTGAACAACTTCGCGTGATCGGAATCCATGTGGACGGCGGCATGCAGGGGCTTCTTTCAGTTCCTCTGTCACTTCTGCATAAGTCGGAACAGCTCTCGCTCGACGAGCTTGCTCTTATAGAGACTCTCGGAATTGGCGCGCACGCAGTAAGCCGGAGCCGCATCACCAGGGGGCAATCTGCGATGGTCATCGGAGCCGGACCGATAGGGCTGGCAGTGGCCGAATTCGCCAAGGCGACCGGCGCAGAAGTTCGTATTGTAGAAAGGAGTCACTGGCGCAAGAACTTTGCGATCAGCCTGGGAATGAAGGCACTTGCGGAATTCGACGGAAATCTGGCAGATGTTGTTTTCGATGCCACGGGGAGTGCCGAGTCGATGTCAGAAAGCCTGTCTTATGTGGCTCCGACCGGGCGCCTGGTTTTTGTTGGACTCACCAAGGACCCGGTGACGCTGGACGATTCACTGTTGCACAGACGTGAGGTGACAATTTTCGCCAGCCGCAACAGTTACGGGCAATTCCCCCGGATTATCCGTATGCTCGAAGAACGCCAGATCTATATGCGCCCCTGGATCACAGACCGGATGGAGCTCGCGCAAGTGCCGACAGAATTTAAGGAGCTTCCGAGCCGTCCGACACTGATTAAGGCAATCGTGGATGTAGAGGAAGCAGAGGGCTAGACCTCCAGACCGGTGCGTCCGAAATGTCGAGTCACATTCGAATCCCTACCCTCGATCTTGGCATCATCATCACGTATATCGTGGCAATTCTTGCCATTGGCATCCTCTCCACCCGTAGGGTAAAGGTCACCGGACAAGTATTCTTCCTGGCAGGACGTTCTTTGCCCTGGGGAATCGTCGGTGCAGCGCTTTTTGCTTCCAATATTTCCACCATCCATCTGGTCGGACTTACCGCTTCTGGCTATAACGAAGGTTTGGTGTGGGGAAATTTTGAGTGGATGGCGTCGTTCACGCTGATTTTACTCTCGCTTGTGTTCGCTCCATTCTATTTCCGCAGCAAAGTGTCCACGTTGCCCGAATTTTTGGAAAGGCGCTATAGTCCCGCTTCGCGTTCACTCCTGGCCTTTATGGGCATTACCGCTGCACTCTTCATTCACATTGGCATGAGCATTTATGCCGGTGCCGCAGTGTTCGAACAATTCTTCGGAGTGAGTGTGGTCACGTCGATCTTGATCGTCGCCGTCGTAGTTTCCATTTACACGGTGCTTGGCGGCCTGCGAGCTGTGGTAGTGACGGAAACGGTTAACACCGGATTTCTGTTGCTGGGCGCGATCATTATCACGGTGTATGCCCTCCTGGCCTTGCCTGCGCACGGCATCCACTCCATCGTAGGCTTTCGGGCCGCCGTGAAACCCGCTCAGCTCAGCATGCTGCAGACGCATAGTCCGGTGGGATTGAACTGGTATGCGGTGTTTCTGGGTTATCCCATCTTAGGCGTGTGGTATTGGTGCACCGATCAAACCATCGTGCAGCGCGTGCTCGGCGCCCGCACCGAGCGTGATGCACAGCTTGGACCACTTCTCGCCGGTTTTTTAAAGATTCTTCCGGTGTTCTTTTTAGTATTACCGGGGGTGATCGCCTATGTCCTATTCCACGACATGATTGGTTCAGCCAGCAATCAAACTTTGCCGATCCTCATCAATGAATTGGTGCCTACCGGATTGAAAGGTTTGATCTCGGCCGCCGTCCTGGCTGCGCTGCTGAGCGCAGTCTCAGCGGCTTTGAATAGTTCCGGAACATTGGTCGCTGTGGGTATCGTAAAGCGGATTC
>Ga0137361_10000332_pt1 | contig 25710 bp, 21 predicted proteins | sample Mad1_80_16metaG_FD_104923 | JGI IMG/M metagenome (GOLD analysis project Ga0137361, IMG submission 104923) | Vadose zone soil microbial communities from Angelo Coast Range Reserve, California, USA - Mad1_80_16 metaG | ecosystem: Environmental > Terrestrial > Soil > Vadose zone | place: USA... | reverse complement strand
GGGTTTCAATAATGCGCGAGCGGTCTCCGGTTCAGCGCAGCGCCAATAAGGGTCGCAGCATAGGCATTGTCTATTTGTGCCGGCGTGCTGAAAGTCAGACCTTTGCGCCAGCTATCGGGCGCCTCAGGATGAACCCCCGACAGCACCACCCATCCGCGTCCGACGGTTCCTTGCGCGATGGCCGGAGTTCCGTCTGGGTATTTGGCGATAGGGTCACCCCAGCCCGTAAGCTCAGGACCGTCCTCCCAGTAGTGATCGAACGTCGCCGATCCGGCGACCTGGATCGCGACCGCCGCCTTCCGAATGTTGCGATTTTCCAGGGCATAGAACGGGAAGCGCACGCCTTCGGTGAGATTAAGCCCGTTATAGGGGGAGTTTCCCGCAAAGAACGCGCCCGCGCATATGCCGAGATAGTTTAAGCCGCCCCTTACGGCCTTGCGAATATTCGCCGTCGTCGTCGCGCTCAGCCCCTTGCCGATTTCTTCGAAATTCCCCCCGGGGATGATCAGCAGCCGATAGGCTGCGAACTGAGATTCGGTCAGGTCATTGAATTGATTCGAATCTGCGGCTGCAAAATCGAGGTGATTGCGATTGAGGATTTGCTTGAGCGCCGCTACATCGCCTGGCGAAGTCCCTCTGCCGACGAACAAGAGAATTGCCGGCCGATCGTTCCCCGGCGAAGGACCAGCGATGATCGAACTTGATGTGCTCGCGGCCGCAACCAGGGAAAACGACGCAAGCGTCAGCAGAATGCGGCGGGCGCGTTGTGCCACGCATCGCGCGCTTTGAACGGATCGGACAGGATCGGCAGTGATGTTTCTCATTGCAACCTCAGCCTTGAGGTTTCTTGATGGGCTTGAACTGCAGTGGTTCCCCTTACAACGCAAGAAATGAACGCTGGCGCCGCGAATTACAGCAGGTAAAGCGGAAGCCCTTGTTGGCAAGCGCATAGCCGTAAGCGTGGCGAAGCATGTGGGGATGAGCCTTCAACTCCAGGGTCATGCTGTGCGCATAGCCGAGCACAGCGGCGCACGGCCAGTCACACCTGTTTCTCAGAAGATGCGGCCCGCCCAGGCGCTCGCAGTGACGCCGATGGAGGCACTGAGGCCGATGCTGGCGGCTGGGAAGATCGTGATCGCGTGCGCGTTGCCTATCCGCTTCCCATTCCGGCCTGGTGTCCAATCGCACGATCGCCATCAGACCCCCTTGCCCGATGCCCGCTGAAGCGATCACTCGGCCGCCACCACGCGCGAAGTTTCGCAAACGCGGCATTACGCGCTGTGACCATGGTGTCGGTGCATCCAGCCGACGCAAGTACTCGGCACCGCCGACGATATCGGGCTTCTCCAGATCATAAAGGATGAAGTAGCGGTTCACAGTGGTGTCCAGCTCGCGAAAGATGCGACACAACAAGAAGCCTTCGATCCTGACCGCTCAATGGAGTGCTCGCGTGTCATCCAATGTGCCCAATCGGTCTCATCTTCCGGCGGAAGATCGCTCCAGATAGCCAAGAAGCCCGATCCGTACATGACTCGATCCGGTGTCCCTGCCACGCCTTCATTCGCTACTTCGGTCCAATCCGCCACGCATCGGCAAGACCCACCGGACGTTTTTCGAAGCGCTTCACCGGCGCGAAGGGCGTTGGACGGTCTCCATCGCCGAAGGCTTCAAGACATTGCCGTCCTTCTTCCGGTAGCTCACGGAGTGCCGGCCAAGTGGAAATCCAGCCGCTCACTGTTCATTGGCAAGATCGACACGGCGTCGCCGAAATCCACCAGCCTCTCGGCATCGACGCTCCATTTGGGCCACGCGGTGGCGGCCGTCGATGGATCGCCGGATTTTGCAAAGGCGACGAGCGCTCCGAGCATCCTGTCCGCAAGTTCGCGGTCGTAGGCGGTCCAGTCCCGCGTGGTGCGGAACAGGTTGAACGCGTCCTGGGTCTTCAGCCAGTACGGGACGTCAGATGTGTGATAGGCGCCGATACGCGCCGGATCGTCATAGAGCTTCGCTCCTGCGGAAAACGGATGCACGCGCGAGAACATGTACATGTAGATCAGCGACTTGCCCCGTTTGCCCTGCGCCTTCGCCCAGCCGCGCATGCGCGCCTCCATCATGCCCTCCCGGGCGGCGGCGCGACCCATCTCCGGCGCCTCGGCATCGCTCGCAGCCGGATAGAGGCGCAGCAATGCATCGCCCCGATCGCCATAGAGGCGCTTAGCCGCGGCTTGATACTCCACAAGGCTCTTTACCTTGCTCAGGTCGTTCGAACTCTCGTCACGGGTAAAGCCGACAAGGAGCGGCACGTCGTTCTGTCGGCCTGCCGCAAAGATGGCTGCCGGAGAGTCGGGCAGAAAGTACCCGTCGATCGAGGGCCCGATCCGGACGGTACCGGCGCAACCAAGTTGGCAGTCGCGCTGAACTGCGACGATCTTGTCCGCCGGAAGTTCGCGCAATTCGCCAAACGACTTGGCCTGAAGCGTCTCCTGGATGGCAAGGCCAGCCTTTTCGGCCTCGGCGCGCGTCGGCAGCGGATCGGCATTGCCGAACGGACTGCCACTAAAGCCGACGGCGCGCCGGAAAAGGCCCTTGGCGAGCGGGCTCGCCTGCAGAAAGGCGACCGAAGATGATCCGGCCGATTGACCGGAAATCGTGACGTTGTCGGGATCGCCGCCGAAGCGCCCGATAGTCGACCTGATCCGCTGGAGAGCGGCCACCTGATCAAGCAGGCCGTAATTGCCGGAGGCACGCTGCGGCGATTCCTTCGCGAGCTCGGGATGCGCCATGAAGCCGAGGGCGCCGAGGCGATAGTTGAAGTTGACGAAGATCGCGCCCTGCTTGGCGACGTTCTCGCCGCCGTAGAGCGCCATGCCGCCGGACCCGATGGTGAAACCGCCGCCGTAGATGTAGACCAGCACCGATAGCTTGCTGTCAGGTCCGGCGTCGGCCGGGACCCAGATGTTGAGATACAGACAGTCTTCGCTGGTCGGCTCCTCGCCGAAATAATGATTGAGGTTATGGCGGCGCAGAACCTGGATGCATTCCGGCGCAAGACGGTCGGCATTATAGACGCCCGCCCAGGGCGGCAGCGGCTGCGTCGCGCGCCACCGCAATTCACGAACGGGCGCAGCCGCATAGGGAATCCCGAGATAGGCCTTGACGCCCGAGGGCAAAAGCTTGCCCGCAACCTTGCCGCTCTGGGTTGCCACGGGGTCTCCGGGAATCGGCGTCACACCTTGCGCCCGCGCCGTACTGGCGCTAGCCGCAAGCGCGATCGCCGCGGCTGCAAGCAGGCAGGCCGCCGCGAGCAAACGGGGCGCCGCTGACGCGCGATACGTCCTCAAGGGTGATGTCGTCATCGGCTAACCTCCTCTCGGTGGCGTCATGTTCTGTTGCGTTCGACCCGACTGAACCTCACTCTGGTAGCCGCCCGGACATGCGCTAGCGCCGCATCTCCGCCTTGATTCCCGCCCTGCGAAGGACCCCACCCCACTTGTCCATGTCAGAGCGGATGCGGTTGGCGAATTGCTCGGGCGTGCCACCGACGAGCTTGATGCCGAGCGCGTCCATGCGGTCGCGCACCGCCGGATCTTCGATCGCCCGATTGAACGCGTGGTTGATCTGATCGACGATGGCGGGCGGCGTTCCGCTGCGCACCACGAAGCCGTACCATGTCGCTGCCTCGTATCCGGGCACACCGGCTTCGATCATCGTCGGGACCTCGGGAAAATTGTCGAGCCGCTTGGAAATCGTCACCGCTAAGGCCTTCAGCTTTCCGACCTTGACGTATTCCAGCGAGTTGACGACGTCGAAGGCATAGTCGATATCTCCCGCCAGCAAGGCCAAGAGCTGCTGCTGCGTTCCCCGGTACGACACGCTGACCGCGTCGAAATGGCCGTCGATCTTGAGAAGTTCGGCGGCAAGTGAGGGTGCGGTCCCGGTCTCCGGCGTGCCATAGGTCAGCTTGCCGGGATTTGCGCGTCCATAGGCCAGCAATTCCTGGACGGAATTGACCGGGAGCGTCGGCCTGGTCACGAGCACGCTCGGCGCAACTCCGGCCGCTACAACGGGCGTGAAATCGGCGACCGTGTCATAAGGAAGCTTGCTCACCAGCGACGGATTGACCGAGAAGATCGTCGTCACCATCAAAATGGTGTAGCCGTCCGGCTCCTGGCGCGAGACGGATTCGGTGGCGATGATTGTATTCCCCCCGGCCTTGTTCTCGATGATGACGGGCTTTCTCCATAGCTCTTCGAGCTTGCGCCCGAGCATGCGTGCGAGCGTGTCGTTGCCCCCGCCGGGCGCATAGGGAACGACGATCCGGACCGGTCGGTCGGGATATGCCGAGGCCAACCGCGCGCCGCTACACGCCAAGGCGGCCACGAACAGAGCAGCCGTTATCAATTGCCGCTGTGAGATCATGGCACGTTGCTCCGAGGACCGGACGGCGCTGATTCTTCGGGTGGCCGCAGCACGACCAGCGCGTCCAACGCGAACGCTCCCTCACTCCGTCTGCGCACCAGGAAGGGGTTGATGTCGACCGCTTCGATGATGTCGCCCAGATCGCTGGCGAGACGGCCGATCTTGACCAGGGCGTCGCCGAGCGCGGCGCAATCGCCGGGGCCGCCGCCCCGGTACCCGTCAAGCAGACGGCCGACGCGGGTTGCCTTGATCATCGCGGCCGCCTGCGCGTGATCGAGAAAGGGCGGCGCGAAGCTCACGTCCTTGAACAGTTCAATCCAAGTTCCGCCCATCCCGAACATGACGACCGGACCCATTTCGGGATCGCGGGCGATGCCCAGCGCGGTTTCGATACCGTCGGACATCTGCTGTGCGACGAGGATTCCGTCGAGGCGTGCGCCGAGTGCGTGACAGCGCGCGGCGAGTTTCGCAGCGCCGTCCGGACCGCATCGACGTCGCGGATGTTGAGGATGACCAGTCCGACATCGCTCTTGTGAGGAATCGTATCGCACACGGCCTTGAGAACGACCGGAAATCCGATGTCCCGGGCAGCGCGCGCGGCATCGGCTACCGCCTCGACGCAGCGTTCCGCCGGCAGCGCGATCCCGTAGGCGTGCAGCAGTTGCTTCGACTCGACCTCGTTGAGCGCGGTCGGGCGCGCCAGCCCGGCCGCTCGCTTGCGCCACCGTTGGGCGAGTTCGGAGTGCGCCCGCGATGCGAAGAAGTCCCCCGCATGAAGCGGCCGGGCCGCCGCCTTGCCGATCGCCTGGGCGACGCGCAGCGCCTTCTCGGTCTCCCTCAGCACCGGGACATGCGGCATGCCGTCTCGCACACGACGTCCGCAGTCGCTGAGGTCGAGGGTCAGCGGCGTAAATACCGCGATCGGCTTGCCGAGGTCGCGTGCGCGCAATGCCACGTCCCGGAGCACGCCCAGGTTCGCGACGCGCCGTTCGACGCCTTCCACAAGGGGAAACTCTTCAGCGACCAGCAGCAAGTCGACCTCGGGCGCGTTCGTCAGGATCTTCAGGCACGACGCATATTGCTCGCTTGGCAGGGTCCGTTTGGTGTCGACCGGATTGTCCACGTCGGCGACGCCGAGCGCATCGGCCAGGGCTTTGCGGGTTCCAGCCGAGAATCGCGCGAGCCGCGCGCCGGCCCGATCCGCGGCCTCGGTCATCAGGCTGCGCAGTGCCCCCGAGATGCTCATCAACGCGATCCCGTCCCCGCGTGGCAGCGGGCTGCGCGCCAGGAACTCTACGGCCTCGACGGCGTCCTCCAAGGAGTTCAGTCGAATGATCCCGGCAGCGGATGCGAAGACCTCAAAGACCGCGGAGCTCCCGGCCAAGGCGCCGGTGTGTGCGAGCGCGGATGCGCGGGCCGCTTCCGAGCCGCCGATCTTGACGGCCACGACTGCCTTGCCGTTCTGCCGCGCGTGCCGCGCGGCATCGAGGAATCGATCAGGGTCCGGAACGGATTCGATATAGCAGAGAATCACCCGCAGGTCGGATTGATCGGCGCAATAGTCGATAACGTCGCTCGCCTTGCAGCCGATCTGATTGCCGCATGACACGAGGAGCGCCACCTTGTGGCCAAGCGCATTGATGGCGCGGTTGATCGACGTGGACATCGCCCCGCTCTGCGAGACGACTGCGATCGGGCTCGGCGCGAACTCCTGCAGCGTCTCGTCGGGTATCGTGGTGAACCCCGATTTTCCCGAACCGACGCCCATACAGTTGGGGCCGACGGCGGTCAGGCCGCTGTCGTTCAAGAAGGCGCGCAATTCACGGGCAAGACCAGCCCTGTCGCGACTGCCGCCTTCGCCGAAGCCGGCCGCATAGATTGTCGCGCTGCGCGCGCCGGCCGCCGCGCCTCTGCGCAAGAGATCGAGCGCCGTGTCAGCCGGCGTGAAAATGGCGAGGTGGTCAGGCGGCTCCGGCAGCGTCTCGACGGAGGCGAAGCATGGCCTGCCCCAGACGTCGGCGCGGTTGGGGTTGATCGGAAACACGCCGCCATTGAATCGGAAGCGGCGCAGGTTGTCCCATACCCGCCTCGACCAATGTCCGTCGCGGTCGGACGCGCCGACAAGCGCCACATTCCGGGGATTCAGCAACCCCTCAATGTCTCTCTTGCCCGAGTCGGTTCGCATTGGATTTGTTCAGGCGAATTCTGTGCGCAAGAACGGCCGTCGCGCGGGTCAATTCGGTTCTCGCTGATAGGGCTCCAGACCTGGTCGATATGACTTTTCGTCCAGGAATTGCTTCATGCCAACCTGGTCGAGGCTCTCCTTGTCGTTGCGCATCAGCGAGTCCTGCTTGGCGCGCAGGTAGTCGCGAGCCTGGTCGTCCGACATGCCGCGCACCGCCCTCATGGCTTCCTTGGTGTAGCGCACGACGCCCGGATTGAGCTTCATGAGCTTCTGGGCGAACTTGATTGTCTCGTTGCGCAGCCGGTCCTTTGGCACTGCGAAATTGGCGAGGCCGATCTCGACGGCGCGTTTGCCGTCGAACGGCTCGCCTGTCACCGCGTAGTAGAGGGCGTGGCGTGGCAGTATCATGTCCATCAGATTCCAGCTTACGATGCCCCCCGGAATGATCCCCCAATTGACCTCGGACAGGCCATATAACGCGTCCTCCGCCGTGATGACGAAATCGACGGCGCACAGCTGCGTGAACGCGGCCCCATAACAGTAGCCATTCACCATCGCGATTGTCGGCTTGGGGAACGCCTTGAGCTTCTCCCACCGCCAGCGATGACTTGCGGCATTGGACCGCGTGCGCTCCTGCGGATTGTCCTGCGTGGCGCGAAAATAGAGCCGGATGTCCTGACCTGCGCACCAGGATTCACCGACGCCGGTGAGCACGAGGACTTGCGTCTCCTGGTCGGTCGCCGCCCAATCGATGACCTCCTCCATTTCGTAGTGCAGCTCGGGGCTCATCGCATTGCGCTGGTCGGGACGGTTGAGCGCGACGAACGTGACGCCGCCTTCCCGCTCCACCGATACGTTGTGGTATTGCCTTTCGGTCACTGGCAGCTCCGCATCTTTCTCGAGATTTCTGTTCGCATAGCGAACACATTTGCTGTTTTGCGAACATGATGCGCCGAGACGCATCGCAGGTCAACGAGGCCGGCTAAACCAGCAGCGCGCGGATTTCCGCGGCTGCTTCGCGCAGTACCGGCAGGAATCTCTGGATCATCTGCCGTTTTGTCGTACGGCTCGCTTGCGTGGTCACATGCATCGCGGCGACCACCTGGCCGGAATTGTTGCGCACCGGAACGGCGATCGTCCTCAGATCGAGCTCCGTTTGCTGGTCGCTGAGGCAGAACTCCTGCTTGCGGATTTTCACCAGCAGCGCCCTGAGTTCGGATTCGTCGGTCATCGTGTAGGCTGTCAGCGGCTTGAGCTCGACGGCGCGGAAATACTCATCCAGCGAGGCTTCTGACAGATGCGCCAGCAGCACGCGCCCCATCGACGTGCAATAGGCTGGCCGTCGGGACCCAACGTCCCCGAGAAGAGCCGACAGCCGCTTGTTGGTCGAGCGGGCGACGTAGATGACCTCCGCTTCATGCAAGATCGAAACCGAGCACGACTCGGCCAACTCCGAGCTCACGCGCTCGACGAAAGGACGCGCGACCCGGGGCAGCAGGTTCGATGACAGATAGGCCTGCGCGAGGGTCAGGACCTTCGGTGCGAGGCGAAAGACCTTCCCGCTTTCTTCGACGTAGCCCAGCGCGCACAATGTGATCAGACTGCGGCGGACGGTGGCGCGCGGCAGTTGCACCAGCTTGGCGATGTCCGCAAGAGAGAGCTGTTCCTCCTGCCGGCTCGAGAACGCTCGCATCACGTCGAGTCCGCGTGCGAGAGCGGTGACAAAATCCCGCTGGCCGCGGCGTGCCATGAGCCGCTGAGCGCTGAGAGCCGGTTTGCGCCCCGCTGTTCGCATGCCGAACGGATGTCCCATTGATGCGCCGAATGGTCAAGTGCTCATCGCGCTACGGGGCCGATTGCCGCGAAACATGGCTGCACAGCAGTGCAGCATCTCGCTAGAGCGCAAGGAAGGCTGGCGTCGTGCAAAAAACGAAATCGCCGCGGATACGCACGGCGCGATTGCAACGCGATAGTTCAAAATCAGGATGCTGATGTCACCGCCGCACGGCGCGGCGCGCCTGGAGAACATGGACCCGCGGCAGGAAGCTGTTCGTGGGAGTGTGGTTCATTAGCATGTCATTGGTAGCCGGAATCGGATCATCGTGATTCAGGGTTAGACAGTGGCCAGCCTCATGACTAATCAGCAAGCCCGCGTCGAGCGCAGAGCTATCCTCGAATACGCAGTCGCCTGGTGGGCCAGGTACGGTCCGGGCGTCATCGATGTCGCCCCCGTTGGGCTTCGGCTCCACTTCGCGCACAAAGAAGACGTTGAACTGAGCGCTCGGATTGCGGTGGCTTGCGACGACGAAAAACTTTGCGTCCGTATCGATCGCATCACCGAGATCCTCGGTCATTTTCAGGTCCCGTGCATCAACTTGCTCAAAGGTGATATTCGCCTGCGGCCCCCATATGTCGTTGAGCCTCCTTAGAAACTCAGTCTCATCGCCGCGATGGCGTGTCCGGGTGCCGTATCGCGGATTTTGCACATAGTGAAAGGCGCACTTCACTTTCAACGGGGGCAGCACCGAAACCGCCAACCGGGCGTGAACGCGGCCCGTGACATCTACCGCCCTGATCTCAGCGTCGGGGAAAATGCGCTCGGAGGACATGCCGCCAACGATGCGGAATTTCTTGCTCTGGCTCGTGATCTTCACCGCCCCGTCCTGCCGAAACAGCGCGGGCTGAGGCAAGGCGACGCCAGCTCTCGTGCTTACCAGCGACAGGCCTTCCGCGTTGTCCACTTGCATGAGCCTCGGAAGCGATCCCGTCGGTATCATGACCCAAGGTGGATCAGCTCCCGGGTCGAAGCCGGAGGGCGAGCCCACACTATCGAACACAGGTGGAACCAGTCGATGCAGCGATTGCTCGACCTTCACAACAACCGCCCGGACCAGCGCATCCTCGGTATTGTCGTTTTCGCCACGCCCCGCGGCGTCGGCCTCGCCTACCGCAGAGTCAGCGATGTTGGCGAGCACCGGTCCGTTCGCGCGGAAGAAGTTCTTCACTTGGGCGACGCGTCGCTTCGACAAGTCGAGGTTATGAGTGTCACTACCAGTACGACTGGCCTCGCCGCGCAACTCTATCTTGACCTGGGCGTTGCCGAGTTGGGGGACGACATGTTCTTTCAGGAACTCTTTGTGCTCTCGTTTGAGCACGTCGCCGTCGATGTCGAAGTTGTACAAGACCGCCTGGAAAGTGGTCGCGGAAGCAACGTTGTTGAACGTCGTCGGTACCGCGGGTACCCCACCGTCACGGATCTTCAATACCCGAATCTTTCCAGGGCCGGTGGGGCGCACCATGAACAAAACTCCTCGATGCGCCGGCCCTTCTTATCCGTGACGGGCCGGCCCGTGGCTTTCATTCAAAAGGGTTAGTGGCGTTGGCAGCGAGCGAGGTTCAAAATCATTAGACTTGCTATTTCACGGCACAATTCCACACGGCCGATATCAATAGCCCGTCACGGGTGATCTTCGTCGCTGACACCGGCAGCACGCTCGACGAAGTCGAGCATGCTGTAGCGGTTGGGCCGCGGCGTCTTGTTGTCAGTATAGTCGGGAATGAACGGCTTCCTGCCGTCGGGGCGGGTCGCGCGCGGGCCGATCACCTGATAGGTCCGCCCAGACGGAGCCCTCATCCGAATAGTCGAAACCGGGAATGCGCCGGCTTTTGCTCCTTTAAATAACTCGCAACACCCGTGATGACGGCGTAATAGAGTAACAAATTATGGAGGCGATTTTCGCCCGCCGAGCGGGAGGCGGTGGCGCGTTACATATCCGGCTTCTGATCGGCAGCAGCTTAGATGTGCCGATGGTCCAACGGCGGTCCAGATCGATTTGGTCAGGTATTCGGGTATTTGGCGGACATTACGTCCTTCGGGCAGGCGGTAACGGCGCCGTGCGAGGTGTCAGATACCGTCAGATACCGACTCCGGTTGACACGCAGTCGATTTCACTCAAAACTATAAATTTGGTTGGCAAAGACATTGTAAAGTTGGTTGGCGAAGACACTGTCGGCGAAGACACTCGGGCCAAGGCGTCGGTCCTTCGCAAGGTGCAAGACGCAGCGGCCGCGCCGACAGGGCTCATCGGAAATTCGGGATCACGGGAGGCAATCATGGATTCCAATGAATCTGGCCGCAGGCGGTTCCTGAAACACGCTGCTGCCCTGGCTGGTGTGGCCGCAGGCGCGGGTGCAGGCGCAGAATGGGCGAGAGGCCAGTCAGCCAAGTCTGCGGCGTCAGCCAAACCTGAAGTGCAAGCCGAGGATGCCAACGACCACCGCGCGCTCTCGCGCCGAGGGGCCAGATTCAGCGTTGATCACATCACTTACTACACGCCGCTTCAGGATTACGGGGGAATCATCACACCGGCCCAGCTCCACTTCGTGCAATACCACGCGTCTCACTTCCCCGCCATCGATGCGCGGCAACATAGCCTCACGATCCACGGCTTGGTGGACCGTCCGCTGAGTTTCAGCATGGAGGATCTGAAGCGCCTGCCTTCCGTATCCCGGATTCATTTCCTGGAGTGCCATGGAAACAGCTCTCCCATGATCCATAATGCAGGCAATCCCAACATGGGGCTGCCGGTCCAGTTTATTCACGGGATGACCAGTTGCAGCGAATGGACCGGCGTGCCGCTTGCCGTGTTGCTGAACGAGGTCGGCGTGCAAAAAGAGGGCACCTGGCTGGTCTCGGAAGGGGCGGACCCCGGCAAGTTTAGTCACACCCTTCCGCTCGCGAAGGCCATGGAGGACGTTCTCGTGGCCTATGGCCAAAATGGCGAGCCGCTGCGTGTTGAGCAGGGTTACCCGATCCGGCTGCTCGTTCCCGGCTGGGAGGCACCGTTCAGCGTGAAGTACCTGAGACATATCAAGGTGGTGGACCAGCCCTACCACGCTTGGAATGAAGCCATGAATCACTCCATCGCGAGAGCCGATCTGGGCGGCAAATCGCGCTGGTACCATTACCAGTTCGGGCCGAAATCCGTGATTACGCGGCCTTCAGCCGGACTGAATATACCCGGCCGAGGATATGTCCAGATTACCGGCTTGGCCTGGTCCGGTGGGGGCGTGGTGAAGAAGGTCGATATCACCACAGACGGCGGCAAGACTTGGAAGGAAGCGAAGCTTCAGACGCCGGTACACTCAAGAGCGCATACCCGCTTTACTTTCGACTGGGCTTGGGACGGACAAGAGGCGACGCTCATGTCTCGTTGCACCGACGAGCTAGGTGAAGTTCAGCCGTCGCGCGCGGAGTTGTTTAAAAACTGGGGCATCAGCGAAGAGGACTCGAAAAAACCCCAGCGCTCCATTCATACCAATTGCATGCAGCCCTGGAAGGTGGCCCGCGATGGGAGCGTACACAACGCGATGTTCTCCTAATCTACTGGTGCCGCTGATGATCCTGGCAGCACCTGTGGCGGGGCCTGACGCGGTCGCTGACCTATAATGTGGCACGCCTCTGAGCCAGGAAGATCCGGAGCTTTGGACTTCATGATCGGCCCAGAGGAAAGAACTTCCCTCCTGGGCGCGGAACGCGCGGTGACCTTCGCGTGAGCGGGCGCCACAAACGTCGCTCATCCTTGCCCAAAGACTCAGGTGCGGCCGGGGGCAATCAGGCGCTAAATTGGACGCTGACGACTCTCCTTTACGGTGACAGTCACATGCCGTGCACCTTGACGATCTTGGACGATGGCAATGACCGTCGACTTTCGAGAACCCGCGCGGACTGGTACAATTGATTTGTCCACGAGGGCAAATCCGGGACATGTTGGACGCAAGCGGCGGGGCGCGGATCGCATCACCGCGCGGTCATAAGGGGGGCTCCATGCGCAAGATCTTATGGCTTACGACCGTCGCAGGGTTGGCGCTGCTTACCCAAGGGGCGCGAGACAGCGCCACAGCACAGACACGCGCGACCTTGGACATTTATGTCATCGACGTTGAAGGCGGCAACGCCACGCTCCTGGTCGCGCCCTCCGGCGAGTCGCTGTTGATCGATACCGGCAATGTCGCGCCGGATGCGGCGATTCGAGACTCCGAGCGTATCATGGCGGCCGCGAAGGATGCCCGGTTGACCCAGATCGACAATTTGATCATCACCCACTGGCACGGCGATCACTATGGCGGCTTAGCGGAGCTCGCAAAGCGGATCCCGATCCGGCATTTCATCGACCATGGACCAAACGTCCAGCCGGCGCCCGCGGTCGATGAGTTCCTGGCGAACGTCTATCCCCAGCTCTACGCGAACGCCAAGCATACGGTCGCCAAACCAGGCGACAAGATTGCGGTCGCCGGCCTCGATGTGCAAGTGGTCGCGTCCGGCGGCGAGACCATCAAGACGGCATTGCCCGGTGCTGGCGCTCCCAACCCCTATTGCGCGAGCTTCAAGCCCGGACCGAACAACGCCGAGGACCCGATGTCAGTCGGTGTCTACGTCACGTTTGGAAAATTCCGCACCATCCATCTGGGCGATCTGACCAAGAACAAGGAATTCGAGCTGATGTGCCCGAACAACCGCATCGGCGCCATCGACCTGTTCCTGGGGCTGCATCATGGGCAGAACACCTCGAATGCGGAGGTCATGATTCACGCCACCCATCCCCGCGTTGGCATCATGAACAACGGCACGCGCAAGGGCGGTGAGCCCGACTCGATGCAGGTGCTGCACACCTCGCCCGGCCTGGAAGACTTGTGGCAGATGCACTTCTCCCAGCTGAGCGGCCAGGAATACACTGTGCCGGGAACGTTCATCGCCAATCTGCTCGACGAGCCGTCTGCCGCAATGCCGGTGGCACCGATCGCGGCGCCCCAGCCCGGACCCAACGTGCCGCCGCCGCCGGCTCACAATGGACCGGCCTATTGGATCAAGGTGGCGGGGCAATCGAACGGGACATTCACCGTGACCAACACACGAAATGGTTTTGCCAAAGCTTATGCGCCGAATGTCGGATCGAACTGACACCGCTCGGCAGATTTGCGACCAACGGGAGACCTGCCGGCCGTTGGCAATGGCCCGCTTCCTTTAGTGGCCGCGCCTCTTGCGCCGCACCCGACGCTGCGCGATGGCGCCTGCCAGGGATCGGCGTGCGGACATCTGCGCCTCGGCAGCCGTCCGCAGCCGTGAGCACCCACTCGGCGATCTGGCGCCGTCGTGCGGAGCAAGTCGGCGAATTTGTCGAGGTGATCCCGCCATGATTGCTCACGTAAGTTCGCCCACGACCGCGCTTTCGGAAGAACACTATGGCCCCTGGAATCCGGGGATTGAATCCACCTTGCCTCGCGAATTCATGCCTTTGGCAACGGTGTACAGCTCCGAAAATGTGTCGAGCAGTCTTCGTGACCTTCAAGAAATTAGTGATTTTTGCGGACTCTCCCTCGAGGAACTTTCCACATTCACGCCCAAACGCCTGGCTTTGCACGAGGTGCTGATCCGCGTGATGGCGGACCTTACTGTGCCGGATGGCGAGAGATATGAGGACCTCGGGATCAATTTCCGACATATGACAAGAACGATAATGAACGACTATATTTTAGCAGAACTGCCGCAAATCGAATGCGCCTACGATCAGGTCAAACAGGAAGCCTCGCAGTTCATCGCGAAAATTTCGCTCGACAGTCCCGTCACGGGCCAATACCTGGCAAAATCGCGCGCTTCAAGGAAGCGGTCTTGGTGGCAGCGGCTCTTGGCGGCCGATGACAGAGGAACGTCGATCAAGGCTGTCGGGAAACCCTTGAGTCGAGACTCTGATCGCCATCTCGATCAGATAAGCCTCTGGCGTTCGGCGGCGCAGTCCGAAACGGACCCATTGAAGCGATTGTGTTACCAGTCCTGGGTCGCGGTCGCAGACGCCGTTTTGTCGCGGCGCGGTCGGCTGGCTAACGACCCTGAACTGATGACCTCCATAGCGTTGCGACTGGTCTGCAACGATTTTGGCAGTATGAGGATCGGCGATTTTTTAGATCCGCTGTTTCGTCGCGCCGTCCGAGAGGAGGGGTATCGTTTTCTTCCGGCTCAATCGCGGCCCATCGTCATGAACGTGAAAGGGCCATCGGCCTCGGGCAAGAGTACGATGCGTCCGCTTCAGAAGGAACTTGCCACGCGCTTGGGCGTCGACTGGGCCGACTTCGCGCTCATTAGTCCCGACATCTGGCGTAAATATCTTTTGGACTATGCCTCCCTCGGAAGAGCGTGGCGTTACGCGGGCACGCTGACGGGCATCGAGGTTGCCATCATCGACCAGAAGCTTGATCGATATATGAGCCACAAAGGCAAACTTGGCCGGCTTTCGCATTTGCTGATCGACCGCTTCCGATTCGACAGCTTTGCGCACGAGCCTGGCGAAGAGGAGGGAAGCCGGTTATTGACCCGGTTTGGGGCCCACGTCTTCATGTTCTTCATGGTGACGCCCCCCGAAGCGACCGTGGAGCGGGCCTGGTCGCGGGGCGAGCAATTCGGCCGCTACAAGGCGGTCGACGATCTCCTCGCACATAACGTCGAAGCTTACACCGGCATACCTGGGTTGTTCTTCACATGGGCTCTCCACGCCGACAAGCGCGTCCATTTTGAATTTCTCGACAATGCTGTGCTCGAGGGACGACGGCCGCGAACGATTGCCTTCGGTTTGAACGGACAGATGAACATCCTCGACCTGAAAGGCATGCTCAATATCGATCGGTTTTGCAATATCAATATCGAGGCGCGGTCACCCGAGGCGGTATATGTGGTGCCAAGAACCAGAGACAGGAGAAACTCCGCACAATTCCTGAGGCAATGTGTCCAGCGCATCCCACTGGTCAACCTGGCGCTTCAGGATACAGGCAAAATCTATGCTCAAATTAGAAACGGCAAGCTCGTTGCATGGAACCGAGACATCTTTGCCGAGGCGGTGCATGACGACGACGTACGAATGGCTTTCGAACTGATTGCCACACCTCCTCAAAGTGACTCCTTTGGTTTCATGAGCGGCGACCTCCGCCTGGATCCACGTGGGAGTCAAACCTTAGGCCAATGGGCCAATCAGCCCCATCGGCGAGAATGACCAGTGCCGAGCCTGACATTCGCGGTTCGACCAATTGACCTACGTCCGTGCCGGGACACGCTTGCCGTTGAGCACGGTCGTAATCGGAAACAATCGCTGGCGGCCGGTGCGTCTGCCCTCATAGTTGTCGAGGAATTCGAAGCTTCCTTCCCGCAGTTCCATAATTGCAACGTCCGCCGGCGCTCCGACGTTCAACGTGCCACGATCGCTGAATGCATCGAATACTTTGGCCGCGTTCGTGGTTGCGCAGGCCACCACTTGCGCCAGCGGCATGCCGAACATCAATAATTTCGACATGACATTGGGGAAGTCGATGACCCCCGTGGTGCGCGACATCGCGTTCCAATCGGTCGAAAGCGTGTCAGGCCAAAAGCCCTGCTTGGTGGCGCGCTCCACCATATCCCAGGTGAAGTGACCGGAGACTCCGTTGCCAAAGTCAAAAATGACGCCGCGGCGGCGCGCGGCAGCCACGTCCGGGATGAGGCGGCCTTGCTCATCGAGAATGCTGTTCGGCAGCGGTGCGTACATATGCGTGACGATGTCGCCCCGCTTGAGCAGCGGGAGAATGGCGCGCATCGGTGAGACTGACTGGCCGATGTGGATCATCACCGGCAGGTTGAAGGACGTGGCCGCCTCCTGCGCACGACGCAATCCCTCAAGATCGTTGGCGCCGGCAACGTCCTGCGACAGCCGCGCCTTCACGCCGATGACAACATCACGATGGCGGGCAATGGCGCCGCGCACGAGGGATGCGTTGGCCCGGTTGATATCCAAAAGCTCGCCGCCGGTGAAGCCGGTGCGCGTCGCCACGTTGACCAGAGCCCGGCCGATTTGCGGCCCTCCTCGTAGCACGGCAGCGATTTCGTCGATGTTGTCGGGCCCACCCGATCCGGCATCGACAAAGCCTGTCACGCCGTCTTGCAGCGCGAGCGCCGGCGAATCCTTGCCGCGGCCGGCGTGAGTGTGGATGTCGATCAGGCCTGGAGCGACGATCTTGCCGCGCGCATCGATGGTCTCGACAGCATCGCCCGCGATGCCGGCCTCGATCGCGACGATACGGCCGCCCGCAATTGCCACGTCGCGAACGCCGTCAAGCCCGACCGAAGGATCGATGACGCGTCCCCCCTTGATGAGCAGATCGTAGGTCGCGGCCTGTGCGCTCCGCATGCGGGTCATCATCGCAGCGCCTGCGGCGGCTGCACCGAGAATTTGGCGCCGATTCATCATGGCATCGCCTCCTGTCGACCTGGCTTGTTTTTGACGCGCGGCAGACCAACATGCCGTCTTATAACTTACGCGAAGCGCTTCTATTGATCCATTCGATCAGTCTTTCACGTATTTCTTGATGTCCTTCTGGTCGTCGGACGCCGCGTAAATTGCGCCATTGCCATCGACTACGATGCCGATCGGCGGCTGCATCTTCGGATCCGGCGGCACCGGGGGCGGAATGAAATACATCACCTTCCCGTCCTTCACGCTGCCAATGCGGATGCCGCGCTGGCAGCCGGGGTTGTAATTGGCGGCGCTCGGCGCGTCCGAGGACTGAGAATCGGCAACGTACAGCATATCGTTATTGTCGATGGCTAGTCCGCTCGGCCGGCCGAATTGCTTCCAGGCGGCGAGGAATGTCCCGTCCCTGTCGAAGATGACGACGCGGCTGTTGCCGCGGTCGGCGACATAGAGGCGGTCCTGGCTGTCGAAGGCCAGCGCATGGGGCGAGCGCAATTGCCCGTCGCCCGTGCCGCGGGTGCCGAACGTCTTGATGAACTTGCCGTCCTTGGTGAACACCATGATGCGCGAGTTGTTGGCTCTGGTTTCGCCATGGCCTTCGCTGATGTAGATGTTGCCATTGGAGGCGACCGCCACGCCGGTCGGCGAATCGAAAATGTCGAGGCTGGTTTCGCCGGCGCCTTGGCCGGGCTTGCCGAGCTTCAAGAGCACGCGGCCGTCGGGACTGAGCTTTGTCACTTGCATTCCTTGCATGCCCTTCGCCGCGGCATCGGCCACCCAGAGATTGCCATCCTTATCAATGGCCGCCTGATGCGGCTCGACGAAGAGGCCGGGGCCGAAATTCGCCAATGTCTTGCCGTCGGGGCCAAGTTCGATCACCGGAACGCAGTCGTCCGTTTCGCAACAATCAACAGCCCAGAGGTTATTATTGCGATCAACCGCGACGGCATTGACCGGGCTCCAGGGCCTCGGCGGCGAGGCCCAATTCGCTGCCTGGCGGTAGGGATTGGGCAGATTGCTGTTCGTCTCCGCACACGGATAGCTCGATTGCGCGGACGCTATTCCGGCGGCGACGACAGTGGCGAGCAGCGCAATGCCAAATCCTGACGGGCTCGCACGCATGTCATCCTCCCCTTGGTTTGCCGAAAGCGTACCGGACAAGGTGCAACGCGTACAGGCCCGCGCGGTCAATTCTTGACAACCCAGCAGCCGTGGAAGGATTCAGACGATCGGCTCGGCCGCAAGCCGGCCATTGGGTATGGAAGGATGCTTATCGCAATGCCGGGAGGCCACGGAAAATTATGTCCCGCTACTGATGTGACCGGAGCTATAGTGGCGGTGTGTCGCTTTTCAATCTTGCAGGAGGACGCCGCTATGTATTCGACTCGCCGCAGTGTCATTCGCCGGGGGACGGCGTTGGTGACCGCGGGCACGCTGGTTGGTTCCAGACTTTTCGCGCCAAGTCCCGCACGGGCCCAGGGCGCGGCGGGACTGCCGATGCCCGGCGTCAAGGCGCTGGTTTTCGACACATTCGGCACGGTCGTGGATTGGCGCAACGGCGTTGCACGCGAAGCCGAGCGAATTCTGAGGCCGATGGGCTATGATCTCGATTGGCTCGCCTTCGCGGAGGCCTGGCGCAAAGAATACGGGCCGAGCATGGAGGAAGTGCGCAGCGGGCGGCGGCCGTTCGTCAAGCTGGATATTCTGCATCGCGAAAATCTTGACCGCCTCCGTGCGCGCTTCAAGCTGGAGAAGCTCGAGGAGCCAACGCTTGCGGAGCTTAACCTTGCCTGGCACAAGCTCGACGCTTGGCCCGATGTCGGTCCAGCCTTTGCGCGACTGCACAAGCGGTTCCTGATGGCACCTTGCTCGAATGGCAACATTGCGCTGATGGCCGATGTGGCGCGGCGCAACAATCTCCCTTGGGACGCAATCCTCGGTTCCGAGATCGCCCAGGGGTATAAGCCGGAGCCGAAGGTTTATCTCGCCACCTGCGAGGCGTTCAATCTCAAGCCCGAGCAGGTCATGATGTGCGCCGCGCACAGCGGCGACTTGTCGTCCGCCCAGAAACTCGGGCTGCGGACCGGCCATATCGGGCGGCCGGGAGAGGGCGGTCCAGGTACTGGCGAGACCGAACCCAACGGCTCGTTCGACGTCGTGGCCAAGAATTTCCACGATTTCGCTGACAAGCTCGGGGTGTGAGCTGGGACCGACAGACGCGTCGGTACCGGTTCTCTGCTGTGGTGGCTCCATGAACAGATCTGCTGCTGACTAATCGAGCAGCCGGGTGTTGCTAGTTGCCAATCCAGTTACAGGCTTCAGAAGTCGCGCGAGTAATGGTACCCTCAGTAATGGTACCCTCAATGTGCTGAAGGGAGGTCGCTATGGCACAGACGAAGAAAATTCCCGCGGAAGCGGTAGAATTGTACTCACAGTATATTCATGGCGAGATCAGTCGTCGTGATTTTTTCAAGGGGGTCGAGCGTTTCGCCGTCGCCGGTCTCACTGCCACGGCGATTGTCGAGGCGTTGATGCCGAACTACGCTTTGGGGCAGCAGGTTCGCAAGGACGACGAGCGCATCAAGGCGAGCTATGAGACCCTGCCCTCGCCGAATGGGAATGGGTACATGCGGGGCTATTTCGTGCGGCCGTTCAGCGCCGATTCACGCACCGAGACGCCAGCGAAACTGCCGGGAATTATCATCGTCCACGAGAATCGTGGACTGAATCCGCACACCGAAGACGTTGCGCGGCGCTTTGCCCTGGAGAATTTCATGGCCTTTGCGCCAGATGCGCTTTCGTCAGTCGGCGGTTATCCGGGCGACGACTACAAGGGCGGCCAGCTATTTTCCAAGATCGACCCCGCCAAGAGGACCCAGGATTTCGTCGCGGCCGCCCAGTGGTTGAAGTCGCGTCCGGACTGCACAGGAAAAATCGGAGCGACCGGCTTTTGCTTTGGCGGCAGTATGGCCAATAACTTGGCCGTTCTGCTGGGCCCGGATCTGGCGGCGGCCGCCCCGTTCTACGGTGGCGCGCCCAAGCCGGAAGACGTGCCGAAAATCAAGGCGGCCATCCTCATCCACCACGGCGCCCTCGATAAGAACTTGTCGGAGGCCTATCCGGCGCAGGAAGCGGAGCTGAAGAAAAACAACATCCGGTACGAAGGCCACATTTATCCGAATTCGGTTCATGGGTTCTTCAATGACGCGACGCCGGAACGCTACAACAAGGCCACGGCCCAGCAGGCATGGACACGCACCATTGAGTGGTTCAACCAGCACGTGCGCGGACAAGGGGTCTAGAGCATGATCCCGAAAAGTGGGAACCGGTTTTCGGAAAAGATCATGCTCCAACAATAAGCTAGAGCGGGATGACGATTCGAAGAAAAGTCATCCCGCTCTAGGCCATCAGGGATAATCCGATAGGGTCGGGTGGTTTCCGAAGCCGCACCTGCTGCGGTGAGGGCATCGGGACCACCCCCTTTGCGGTGCTCGGCTCTCTCTGACGTGATTCATCGGGAATCGGACAAGATGACCCCGCTATGATCCGCGTCGATTGGAATTGGCAGCACTTTCGTCCGTTAGGCGACGAAACTCATGCAATTAAGTAGGTGCGGAGCAGACGCTGTCTACCCCGCACCCTCAACCGACCTACACGCCGGAGATCTCCTACGCCCTTTTGATAGCCGGCACCGGCATTCCGGCGATCCTGAGGTTCACGGAGCCAAGGAAATTCCAATTGGTGAAATAGAGCGTCTTCCAATCCGGACCGCCGAAGGCGACGTTGGTTGTCTGCGGCTGGCCGTGGACGATACGCCCGAGCTTCTTGCCCTTCGGATCCAGAATCCAGATGCCACCCGCGCCGCCACAATAGACGTTCCCAGCACTGTCCACCTTCATCCCGTCCGGGACACCGGGTTCGCTACCGCGGAGATCCGCGAACACGCGATCTGTCTGCCGGGCCAACGTACCATTTGGCGCCATATCGAACGCGCGTATATGCCCGCGCCGAGTGTCGTTGATATAGAGGATGCTTTCGTCCGGCGAGAACGCGAGGCCGTTGGGAACGATGAAATCATCGACGAGCAGCGTCAGCGTGCCAAGGTCAGCAGAGACCCGGTATACGCCCTGATATGAGAGGTCGGTCTGGTCCGGGACCACGTTTCCCCTTGGATCCGTGAAGTAGATCGCGCCGTCGGACTTCACCACCGCGTCGTTGGGACGGTTCAAGCGCCGGCCCTGGAAGCTTGAGGCAATCACCGTGATGGTGCCGTCGTGCTCTTCACGGATCACGCGACGGCCGGCACCTTCGCAGGCGACGAGGCGGCCCTGGATGTCGCGCGTGAGCCCGTTAGCCCCGTTGGTCGGCTTCTTGAATTCCACCGTCCCCTGACCGGGCGTGTACTTCATTCGCCGGTTGCCATTGATGTCACTGAACAGAAGGTAGACGCCCTCCTTCCACCACAGCGGGCCTTCGGCCGGGCCGTTGTCGCCGCCTACGCCGTCGGCAAGCTGACTGATTGGCTCGCCGGTGCCGATGATCTTGTCAAGTTCCGGCTCGAACTGTTCGATCCGTTTCACACTCTGCGCGGATGTGACACCGCAGAGGCTGGTGCCGAAGGCGGCGCCACTGGCCGCCGCCGATGCGAGCATATATCTGCGCGTCAGGCGAAAAGTCATGTGATCCTCCCTTGTTATCGCCCGTCATTATAGCGGCGAACGCGTCAGCCCTAAGGGGGTGCCTTTCCTCTCCCTAGATCGCCGGGGAAGGCTCCTACCCCAACCTGGCCCCGCTTCGAAGCGGGGGCTTTTTTTCTTTGCAGCGGCAGCGGCCGGCGGGGCACGCAATTTTTTTTGCGAACGAATCGAACCTCGCACCCCGCTTAGTAACACTAACTATGCCCCTCCCGCCGGGCGTTAGCTTTTGAGTTGACCTATCAATTTTGCCTTGCGGGAGGGGCACATTTTGCCCCGCCCCGTTCCGGGGCTTGCTTTTTGCCGTCCATTCTTTTGCAGCGGCTGAACCCCGCAGCGCAGCGCACAATCAGCACGATCATCAAAGACTCGCCGCAATCTGTCCGATCAAAGCGTAGGCTGTTTATTGCCCCGGCGCCCCGCCGAGGCGCCCCGACCGATTGCGGCCACCGGTCGGTCGAGAGCTCCAAAGCTTCGCGCGACACGTATCGCGTCATAGCCATGCGAAATAATACCCCGGAAGAATCGATGGACGGTATCAAGTTCGCGCCAGGAGATGCCCGCCAATAGCGGGTCATTGATGTCGCGCAGCATGGGACCCAAGCGTGACAGCAATTCCCTTGAAGCCGCGGTCAGCTCGACGGCAACCGCGCGCCGATCCAGCGGATCCGGCTTCTTCGTCAGCAATCCCTTGTCTTCCAGCCTTGCGACCTCAGCGGTGACGTAGGCCGCAGCTACGTGGAGATGGTCCGCGACCGCGCGCAACGTCATGTCGCTGCTCCGTTCCAAGTACCGTACGGCAAGCAGGACAGAGTACTCAGCGGAACTGAGCGACAAGGCCGACGCGATCTCGTATCGAAGCAGACGCAATAGCGACATGGCGGCATACATGTCCGCGATGAACGTTCGCATCTTGGCATCGTCGACCGGAATATCTTTGGCGCTGCGACGGGCTCCAAAGCGCCTGATTGGACGGCGACGAACGTTGGATGCGTCAATCACCTCAGCGTCTGTCTTAACTTTCCCCCCTGGATCTTCCTTCGGCCGTTTCCGCACCTGCTTCAACCTTTGCTCCTCGGTCAGTTGATGAAGGACTGCACCGAACGACTGTCCGACCATCGATCATCTCGGCTCGAACGTTTTACTTCTTCCCCGGGCACTATATGGCGGCTTCCGGAACTTCCATTGCAGCCATCAGCTCCTCGACCTGCTGCTTGCGTTCGGCCCACGGGGTATTCGCATAGTTGTAAAGAGCGTGAACAAATTGGGGACCAGCGTAAAAGCGCTCATACTGAGCATGCCGGCCAGCAAAATCCGAGCCGAGATAATCCCACGCGAGCTTCATGAGCTTGAGGCGGTCGACGGCGGACGCTTCACCCGCGGCCCAGTAGCGCTCGAAGGTCTCGCGCAGCGAAGGGTCGCGCAGGGCGCTGACGTCGGCCGGCATTTGAAACGGCCCCGCTCCCAGCATTTCTCGAATGGTTTCGGTGAGCTGGTAGTAGTTGTTGGTGCACCAATTCAAGGCCGAGTAAAGCTCTCGTCTATTCACGTGGACGTATTGGCCGAATGTTTCAGCGTCTTCGATCTGACCCGCGATCCATCCTTTCACTCCTGCCTCGGCCACGGCAAGTCTTGAGAGCGTTTCACGCACAGCCGGAATTTGTAAAACGTTGTTCATCTCGCCAGCCTTGTAAGCGAATCCAAGAATGATCTTCAGCTTCTCGTGATAGCGGACGATCGCCTGATGATTTCCCATTACGTGGGACGGTGTGTGAAAGTACATTTCGCGCGACTGCTGTACATCATTGAGGAGGAAAACCCGCTCCCAGGGCACTTTCACGTTGTCGAAGATGACGACCGCATCGGATTCGTCGAAGCGCGACGAGAACGGATTATCGAACTTCGTCACGGCATGCTTCTCGAAGGACTTTCTGACCCAGAGAGTCACTCCTGCCGTTCCGGTGGGAACCGCGCATGTCACGGCCTGCCCCTTTTGTTCCGGTGGGAGCGGAAGCAGGTTGCCGATCCAGATTTCGTCAGCGAACGCAGCGCCGGTGCCCAACAGCTTCACGCCGTTGAGCACAATGCCGTCGTCCTTCTCAGCGGTGACCTGGAGGCCATGCGCAATCGTCTCCTTGCGGCCGTAGAGCTCGGGGTTGCGCGCACCTTGGGGCGCGATGACAACGTAACAGGCAAAAAGATCTTCGTGGCGCATCCGGTCGTAGTAACGGGTCAGATTCTCCCCGAAGCCTTTGCGGTTGCCGTCGAACAATTCCGGGCTCATCGCAAGACCGGTCACGAAGCTCGCAACGTGGTCGGGCGATCGGCCCAGTAGGCCATAGGACCATGCGGCCACGCGCCGATGCGTTTCCGTGCGCTTTCTCAACCCTTCGCGATCGACCGGCTTCAGATACCAGCCTGAGAACCGTTCGCCGCCCTCCTCAAAGCTGGTGGCCTCCCGGTGCTCTGAAGAACGCTTGCGGTCGTAAATCTCCGCGAACGACCGGGCCGAATTGCGAAATGCCGGGTGGACCGTGACATCGCGCACCAATTCATTTCCCATATAGATTTTCCGGCCATCGCGTATCGCGGCGAGGTAGTCATTTCCTGTGCGGAGCATCGCGAAGCATCCTCCGAGATATATTTCATAAAAATAGCTATGTTAAGTAATTAATATGGGCGACAGTGTCCGTTGTCAACGCCTCGTTTGGAGGAGATGGCGGCGCGCCGCGTCGAGCGAGCGAGGCGAAGCGCCGCGCGATGTGATCGGGCGCGTCGAAAGTCGTCGCGCCGGTGGCGACCAGCCCGATGCGTTCGGTGACCTGGGACGGGGCCGACAACAGCGTGAAGGACTCGAATGAGGCTAACGTCCCATCCGGGCTAGCCCTTACGGCTCGGCGTCGCCGGCGCGGAAAGCCTTGGCAAAATTCTCAAGCTCGGGGGCCGCCAGATCGGAAACCGCCCAATAGACGAGCGTGCCGTCGGACCACTCCACCACGTTATAGCCATCGATCGGGCGGATCGGCCCGCGGGCGCGCAGCGACACGGGCAGCGCCGTCAAGCTGATGACATGCTGGCGGGCGCGATAGACCAACGTGGGGGCTGGCGTAAGACTGATCACGTGGATTCGCCCACCCACCAGGGAAAATCCTTGCCCCGCCAAATCGATCACGCGCGGCGACTGCGGCAGCTTGCCGTTGAACCATGGTTTGACGGCGTGGCGGTCGGACGACGCCACCTCGACCGGCTGGCTCGCCATCAGGGCGCGCATATGGCTTGAGACCAGAAGCTCCGGCTCCCCCCGGTCAGGACGGATCGCCAGATAGGTGGCAGCGCTGCCGACCGCAAACGCGACCGCGATCGATGCTGCCATCGCGCCCAAGCCCCGCCGCCGGGCGCCCCAATCGATCGCGAACGACCGCGGCCGCGCCAACGCCGCGACACGCCGGCGCAGCTCAGGGCTCGCCGTCGCGCGCGGCAGTCGTTCCCGCATGGCGCCGCGCAGCGCCTCGATGCGGGCCCGTTCGTCCGCGAGCGCGCGGTCCTCTGCGAGCCGCTGCTCGAATTCCAGCACGTGCGCAGGATCGAGTTCGCCGTCGATATAGGCATTGAGCAGCAGCCGGTCGTTCTCCGTCATCGTCACCCATGAGCTCCAAGCATCTCGATCACCCGGCGGCGGGCGCGGGCCAAGCGCGACATCACGGTTCCAATCGGCACATCGGTGATCGTAGCAATCTCCCGGTAGTCCAGGCCCTGCACATCCCGCAGCACCAGCGTTTCGCGGAATATTGCCGGCAAACTTGCGATCGCGGCCTCGAGCTTGACCTCGTCGGCGCGGGCGATCAATGCCGCCTCTGGGTTGTCGGCCCCAGGGGCAGCGTCGTCAGCCCGCCGCATACGCTCGACCGCTTCGAGATCGTCCACATGGACGACGGCTGGCGCGCGGTTCTTGCGCAGCCAGTCATACGCGGCGTTGCGGACGATGGTGAGCACCCAGGCCCGGCCATTGCCGCCGGTGAATCCGCCGATGCCGCGAAACGCGCGAAGGCACGCCTCCTGCACCACGTCTTCGGCGTCAGCGCGATTTCCCGTGACCCAGCGCGCCACGCTGTAAGCATCGTCCAGGTGAGGTATCACCACG
>Ga0137361_10000331_pt1 | contig 25712 bp, 18 predicted proteins | sample Mad1_80_16metaG_FD_104923 | JGI IMG/M metagenome (GOLD analysis project Ga0137361, IMG submission 104923) | Vadose zone soil microbial communities from Angelo Coast Range Reserve, California, USA - Mad1_80_16 metaG | ecosystem: Environmental > Terrestrial > Soil > Vadose zone | place: USA... | reverse complement strand
TGCGGCCTTAGCTGCCGAGCCAGGTTGTGCCGCAGATTCTATCTGCACCAAGCCACTCCAAAGACTCTGAAAGAGTTTCAGACTCACACAACCACCCCGAAGGGGTGGCCGCTGCTTTTCAGTGTTTCTATGCCCTTCCGTAAGAGGGAGAACCATTGCCAAGAATTGTCCACAAAGTTCTAAACTCTGCGAATTACCCAGACTGTTGGCAAGCAAAAATGTCACTGACCTGAAGCCGCTAAACATATTGCCTTCCGCGAGATAGCTGTGCGTGAGGAGAAACAGCTCCAGTGGACTGAAAATTGCTCACGGACGGTTGTTACCGCCATGCTAAGCCTGCCCCCCTCAATGGCCGGTCACCAGAAAGGTGGGTACCAGTACGAGAAAGGACATTCACGTACTTTGCTACCAGCATCACACCGAGATGTTTGTGAGACCCGCCAGCAAGGCTGCAGAAGACTTGCGGTACGCTTGCCAGGAACCTGGCTGTCTTATCCGATATGATGGCTCGCGGGGATACTTCCTCGACACAGAAGACGCAAACATCCTCGGAGTAGAAGTGACCCCTCGGGTCAACTGCTCCAATGATGCGCTACACATGTATCTAGCTGAGGTTGCTCCCGAAAGAAGGAGCTTCCGCTTGTGGAAGTGTCCGGAATGCGGCCAGACGTCTGTCAATAATGAAGATACTTCACCTGAGCTGGGAAAAAAGATGGGAGCATGAGCTCCGGCTAGTGCTTCCTCCGCAGGCCCTTAAAACTAAGAACAGAGTTAGTAACGTTTGGCCCACGACTCCACCCCGCCGGCCAGTTCCAGACCGACAGCAAACTTTTCCTTGGACACACGCTGACAGTACACGATCCGCGCCTGCGACCACACGACTTCCCCTGGCGAATTAATCAGTACTTGTAGTCCTGGCTGCAACTTTTGCTCCACAAGTACGCGTGCCCCATGGGCGCTCACGTTTTCGGTCAACAATCTTTCGCTAAGCTTTGGCGAGGCCGGCAGACAAACTTCCAGGTTCACAGTTTTTACGATCCGCTTTTCGGATCGGCCGTTCGACATAGTCCTCCTGGTACCAGAGATTTTGCCTGCTCTGGAAACCCTATCTCTCTTACGTTCCGCTCCTGACTGTTGGGCACCTTATGCGCGTGCGTGGGGTGATCCGTACTAGGTAATTAACCCGTGACTCCTCGCATCTTCGAATCGCAGAATTCAGCTTCGGCGATGGAGCACTCCTGGCGGTCGCGTGTCTATATGCTGAGTACCATCGTTCGGACTGGCGGACAAGCGGGAGGAACCCGCAATTCCCCAACGGGTGTTCTCCCTAGTACTCCGGGCTATGTAGCTTATTTGCCGTTTCAACGGCCACGCCCCAGATCCCAATCCCGCCGCTACCCCCCTGCGCAAAAAGAGACCAGCCACTCGCTTTTCACTTGTTGTAAACTCTTCTTGTTTGGAAGGCCAAAATGGGAACATTGGTCAACTTCTCCGCCATGTTCTCCCTGCTGATTCTTGCTGCATCAGTCGGCTTTCCGAAGTTCGTTGTCCCGAATTTCCCCGATCTCACGGTCAAAACCCGTCGCATGTCCAGTGACGGGACGTCGCAACTAAGCGCGCTTTACCTGAAAGGTGCGCGACAACGGACGGAAATTGTGTATGAAAAGCCAGCGCGAGCCGGTGCGGTAAATTGGACGGCGATTCAGCAATGCGATGAAAAGCGGTTCTTCAACATCAATGAACGAGACAAGCTCTATACCTCTCACGAAATCGAGGATTGGGCCGAACGGGCAAAGAAGGCCCGTGCAGTCAGCTTGGCTCAGAGGTCTGGAGCCGAAGTGAACGTGACCATCGACTCTATTGACACCGGGGAGCGCCGTCAGTTTGAGCACTACACCGCGCGTCGCGTCACGGCCACAACGCAATTCGAGCCTGGCCCTGGTGCTTCAACGCCTGCAAGTGTGGAAGAGACAGACGGCTGGTATATCGACCTGCCGGGACTCGGGTGTCAAGATCGTACATCAAGTGGCTTCGCTTTCCTTACTGGGGGCACCCGTCTAGATCGGTTTCAATTCAAGTGGCTCGGTAAGGCCCCCAGAGGATATCCGATCGAAGAAACCTCGCTCAGAACTTTGGCGGGAAAAAAGACCGTTAACAAGGTAGAACTTCTGGAAATCTCCGAGGTGCCTCTCAATCCCTCGATCTTCGAGCTACCGTCGGGATACACAAAGGCATTGCAAACGGGGGATGGCGGCATCGATATGACAAAGCCAGACACCGCCTGTAACCGCGCGGAGTATTACTGGATGAGGTTCACTTTCTGGGTACGCGGCTTATTTCGGTGACCGGAACCAATCCCAACTCCTGACAGTCGCATTGTCGGAAGAGTTCGTATTTTAAAGCTCCGCACTCCATCCGCGGATGGATTCAGGCCTTATTAGGACCGGAGGGCGGCTCTCGGCCCCGTCGCTCATCTGAAGGGAATACCCATTGGCAAGGTAAGAAGGGATGTCGCGGTCATCGCTGACGGGAATGAATGGACCCGCCTTTCCCAAGTGGACGTGGTAGCGCTCGTCTTTGAATCGATGCGGAAACAAGCGCGTTCCAAGATTCTTACCGCGAGACACCGTAGCGAACAGCATGGAGCTCCTCCCAAGCGTGGAAAATCTTCCTTATTCTACGAATGGGGAGGCTCTACTTGTAAGCCGTAACTCTGTGGAAAAATGTGCATTGTTTTTCTTGCGCGGCTAGCGTCAATTGCAGCACGGTTTTTGGACATGCCCCGCGCCGGCGACTTGCGGAAGGTTTCGGGCGGCCAAGAAACACAAAGCGCCGGCGACCTTCCTCTGGGAGTGACCGGCGCTTCCGTTGTCTGTCCTTACTGCTTGGTATAGACCGAGTAGTTGCTGTACGCCTTGCCGTCCGGTGTCATTCCCTTCGACAGAAGCGTCGTGGTCGTTCCGTCCTTGGAAACTTCCGCTGCAGATTTCCCGACCTCTTTCCCACCCTTTTTCAATGTTGCTTCGACCTTGTTGGTACTGAGACGCGTGATCGCGATGGCATCTGCGCCGCCGGGCGCTCCCGCGCCAGTGATAGGGTAATCTTTGCTGTCGTAGTTAACCGTGAAGCTGTACGCGAATGCCGTTCCGTCCGCTCTGACTCCCTCAAAGCTATATTTTGCCCCCGCACCTTCCGCCACAACCGTCCTCGTCTGACTCTTCAATGCTGGTCCAGGCTCGGACTTTGATTTGGTAACGTCCAATTTCCAGGTACCAACAAAAGGATTGTCTTGCGCCAACGCTGGGACAGCGGCAACAGCCGCGACGATCAGAAAAGAGAGCACGAAGGCGAAATGTTTCATGTGAAATTCTCCTTAATCTCACTTCGGCCCCGATTTCTGTTTGCCTCAGCGGTGGCGCATTATGGTGCCCTCATCCTTTCGAAAGCAAGCTGTTTATAGTTGACTCCGCCCACGACACCGTGGTTTCCGCCAATTCCCGCAACACTTCCGCGTCGCTCCTCCCCGAGCTTTTCAGCACATGAAAGGAATGATCCGCCGTTTCAATGACGTGCAACGTCGCCCTCGGCCCTAGCTTCGCGCAAACCGGACGCAGCAGCTTGAGATCCGCAAGCTCGTCCCGCGTTCCTTGCAAAAACAGCATCGGCACCGTCACCTTCGCAAGATGCTCCGCTCGTTTCATTCCCGGCTGCTTAGGCGGATGCAGCGGAAAGCCAAAGAACACCAATCCTGGCACGCCATCCAGAGGACGCTCCGCCGCGGCCTGCGAACTCATTCGTCCTCCCATGGACTTCCCTCCCGCCAGCAACGGCAAACCAGGAGCCGCTTCCGCAGCCGCCCGTACTGCCGCTCTCACTGTCGCCGTCAACACTGCGGGCTTGTCTGGAACCCGCCGCCGTTCTTCCATGTACGGAAACTGGTACCGCAATGTCGCTACGCCCACACTCGCTAATTCGTTCGCCAGCTTCTCCATGAACGGGTGACTCATTCCCGCCCCCGCCCCATGCGCCAGCGCCAGCAGCCACAGCGCCTTCGCAGGCCGCAACACCAGCGCCGACACCTCGCCCGCGCCCTCCACCGCGAATCGCAACTCTTCAACCGTATCCATTTCGCCGCGATTCTAGCAGAATCACCTCGTGCCGTTTCTCTTTGCTTGGCGCCAAATCGAATCTCAAAACTACCAACTATAGTGGACCTTGTAATTCACGATTTTCTCTCCGCCGGCTGGAACTTGCACTACGAACTCAATCGTCTGGGCATCGTTCTTCTTAAAAGGATCGGAATTCTTGACGATATCCCAGCTTGTCCAGCGGTAGAGATGCTCCACGATGCGCACTTCAACGGGCTCGGTCCTGTGATTCCGCACCTTTATCTCAAAGGATTCGTCGATCCATCGTCCACCATAGTCGGCCCGGAATTCCGTCCGGCCGCGCTCCCCCGTCAGGTCAAAAGCGCTGCCGGTATACAAGCGAACCGTCTCGTCCTTGGGCGTGTGATCAATGTCGTTCTCGCCGGTGAACTCGAGTTGTCCATCGTCGTCGCGCCGGTAGAACCGCACTCGCCCTTTTGGAAGCGGCATACCGAGATGATTCGCTGTGCTGTTCTGGAACTCCTGCATTACCCAAACCTTCGGATTGGAGAGCGTGCCGTAACTCTCTTGCTGACGGATATTCTCGTACGTCCAACCCCGGTAATTCTGGTCCATCTTGAATCCATCGTAGACATAGACCGTCTGTGACTGGATCCCCGCGGCGCGGACAAATTCCACTTGCTTTGTTTCCCGGTCGTGAAGCGTCGTGGCGTGCTCTAGCGTGTACAGGTGATACTCGTCGAAGGCCTTTTCAGTGACAGGTGGACCGAATTGCCCTCCAGCTACTCCCGCGCTCGAAAACACCATGCCTCTCGCGAAATTCTGAGGAGGCTGGACCTTATTTACGTCACCCGCCATCAATTTTACGCGCGCGTCGCGAAACGTCCGGCCACTTTGATTGTCCAGTGTCACCCAGCCCACCAACTCCAGCACAATCCCCTTCGGCGGCGCCACGACGTTGTAGCTGGCCTCCCAGTTCATTCCACCTGTCACGTAACTGAACTCCGCTGTCGTAGCGCCCGGTTTATCCGTTTGCAGTTCCCAGGAGAACGTGGGTTTAAGCACTGTGTCGTCAGCCAGCGCCGGAAAAAGCGGTTGCCCCGGAAGTGCAAACTGCAGCTTGCCGTTTACTTCAATGACCGGCTGTTCTCCGCCTCCCTGCGCGTTCGAGGCCTGCTGCTGGTTATATTGCTGCCCGTACGCCCGAAGGGCCGCGTAATGAGGCACATAACCGCTGCGGATGATTTTGCCTTGCACCAGGCGCGGGTTGGCGTCCTTGTCTGTCTGCAGAAAATCAATCGTCCTCCCTTCGTAGAGGGAAAGGAGCAACTGCTGCGAGACAGGATCGTTGCGGTAGTTTTGCTCCAGAATCTGGAGCCGGCGGCCCGTATCGAGTGGGCGCAGTATCACGGAATCTGGCTCGAGATGAGCCGTGATGTCCGTGACTTGCAAGTGGTTTACGCCTGCTTTCAAATCCAGCGGCATCTTCTGCCGCACCACCGCGAACTGTTGGTTATAAATCGTCAGTGCGGGCGCTTCGCTCTTTGGCTCGTCGTGTGCGCCCGCGGCCCGCACTTCATCGGTTGGTTCGAGCACTCCCCATAGCGCTCCCCACAGAAGGACTGCACACAAACTCAAACGGCCTATACACTGCATGATTTTCATGGGTAACCTCCTGAGCAAGGCAATTGCTCCGATTAGACGTCGCCCGGTTCCCCGTTGTTGCCACGCTACCTGAATAGTTTGCGCCCTGACTCAATACCGCACGGCCCCAAAATTCGATCCCCGCCTCACTTTTCGTTTTACTTTTCTTAGCTTTGTGATAGACTAAGTGCCGGGTAAATCTCGCAACATTCTGGTATCGACACCTTCTCGCACCTCCCAGGTACTCTCCAACTCCCCGGTAAGTCATTTAGAATCAATATTGGATGACTCAAAGGAAGCGGCCTCTAACTACCTTTAGAATCAACACTTCCAAAAGTGTGTCAAGACAAGGGACTTTAACCACCTTTAGAATCACCGCTTGATGAAAAACGGGGGGGGAGGGTCATTAACTAGAAATGGGAGCACCGAATTCTCCTGGAGAGGCACGTGATAAAACAGCTTCCTTAATCAAGCCGCCTCGCGCAATCGCGAAGAATCCCCGCCTCCCAAGCCGGGCGCCTTGGATTCTTCGGATGAGGCAGATTAGAAGGAATTTTCCCGACGAGATGCAGAAACACGGCCGCGGAATGCTTGTAGGCGGGCACCGGTTCGCGAAACGCCACGTTCCCCAAATGCTGCAGCGCATCCGACAAAGCGTAATAGGCCGGATCGCCCGTCTCCCACAAACGGTCGCGCTCCGCAAATTTCTCCGGGGCAAACGTCGCCAGCCCCAGCAAATAGTCCGATCCGTATTCGATCATGTTGATGCCCAGGTCGTTTCCCGTGTAGAGGCGGAAATCAGGCCGGTGCGCGTCGCGAAGCGCCAGTCGCTCCAATTCGATCAGCCGGTCGAGCGAAGAATGTTTCATCCCCTTGATTTCCGGAATCTCCATCAACCGCCGGAAAGTTTCTTCATCAAAAATTTCTCCGTTCGCCGCAAACATTTGTCCCAGCTCAAACGCCAGCACGTGCGAGCATCCACGGCACACGGCCGCATAAGCCGCCGCCTTTTCGGCGGAAGATTTTCCATGCAGCCGGCTCGTTTGAAACAGAATCGGAATTCCGCCGCGCGCAACGATGGCGTCCATCTGTTTTCGGTAGAGCGCGACGACATCGCCGCCTTGCCCTTCGATATACGCGCCGCCGACAAATGGCGCATCTTTACCGAGCGCTTCTTGGGTCCAGCGCAGTACTTCAAGTTTTTCCGTCTCGCTCAAATAATTGACGTACCCGGTGTCCATATTCACGGCGTTCATCAACCCGGCGCGCTGCGTGGCCTGCAAATGTTTTTGAAAAGCTTCGACCGCGATTCGCCCGTTCGCTTCAAACGGCAAAAGCGCCGCCGCGATTCCCTGCACCTTGCGCCGAAGCTGCCGCCGGTCGGCGATGGATTCAATCTTCATCGGCCGGCCTTCGCAACTTTCAACTGCTCCGCGAGCGCGGAACTTTTGTAGTAGCTGTCCAGCGGATAACAACCCGAAGGCAATCCCTTGCGCGGCGCGGTCGTGCAATCGCTGAACGTTCTGCAAACTCGCTTGTGCTGAATCTCATTCCCCTCCGTCGCATCCCACAAAATCTCGGGATACGCCAGGACCATCCGCCCTAACCCTGCAAAATCCGTCCACCCTTCGCGCACCGCGGCTTGCGCGACGTGCGGCAAAAAATCCTGCAAATAGCTGTACGCCGTCCCCACAACAATCAAATTCGGAAATTGCTGCTTCAATTCGCGCGTGACCTTTATGTGTTGGGCCACTCCAAACAGAGGATCTTCAGGTGGCTGATATCCATCCGATGGCGGATACAGCGCCGGCCGCTGAATATGCGGATTGTAGTAAGGACTCCCCGCCGTGATATTCACCAGCCGAATGTCCAATTCTTCCAGTAGCGACAAAAATCGAATCGTCTCCGTCAAGTCAATCTGCGTGGGATCACTCTGCTTCACTCCGAATCCCCAACGATACGGAATCAAATTCTCCTGAGATTCCGGAATTCCCGGACCAAGTTTTCCATTCACTGACAAAGCCGAGTCAGGACGAAATGGCACTGAATCAAATGCGGAAAACCGCACACCAATGTGGATTCCCGGCGCCATCGAGCGAACTCCTTGCACCACTTCCCGCAGGAATCGCGTGCGATTCTCGAAACTTCCTCCGTACTTCCCTTCCCGCGTATGCGCGCTCAGAAATTCGTGTCCTAGGTAGCCGTGGCAATGTTTGACGTCCACGAAATCGAAGCCCAATTCGCGCGCCATTTTCGCCGCGCGATGAAAATTCTCAATGATCGTGCCAATTTCGCCGTCTGTCAGAATCGGATAGTCACGAGTCAATCCCAATCTTCTGTCTAGGATCGGATGATGATAAAGGATGCGCGGCTCCGGCTTGTTGTGCGCGTTCGGCCGGCAGAACCTTCCGGAATGCGTCAACTGCAATCCCATGAGCAGCCCTTTATCCGATCCCGTTGTCATGCGATGCTCTTCGATCAGAACTTCCCGCAACTTCGCGAGCCCTGGGCGCGTATGCTCCGCCGCCACCATCTGATTCGGATTCGCGCGCCCTTCGTGTGAAACCGCAACCGCTTCCCCACCCCAGATTAATTTCCCTCCGCTCTGCCCAAATCGTTTCCAGCGCCGGATAGTATGCTCGCTGGGATTTCCATCGGCAGTTCCGTCCCAGCCTTCCATCGGCTGAACGGCGATGCGGTTGCCGATTTTGATTTCTCCGTGCACCAGCGGTTTTCTCAACGGTGATTCCGCGCCGCGCACAATTTCGCTGTCGCACGGAATATTCAATCGCAGCGATTGCAGATGCTCCTGAAATCGCGCCACGTCCTTCAAGGCTCCAAGACGCAGAATCCCGTTCATGCAATCTGCTTTCCTCTCAGCATCGCCGCAGCCGCCGCGCCGAGCAACCCCATCCCGATCAGCACTAAGAAACCTGCGGAATAACTTCCTGTTGTGTCGCGCAGGCGGCCCACCAGCCAGGGAGACACGGCTTCCGCCACGCTCCCCGCAGTCAAAATGACTCCCAGCAGGCGGCCAAGAAGTTGCACGCCGAAAATTTCCGCGGTCATCAAGGGAACGATCATATAGTCGCCGCCAAGTCCAATCCCGAACACGCCCGCGAAAATATAAATGGCTGCCGGCGAACGTCCTGCAAACAACAATGGGATTGCTGCCGCAACCAGCAAGTAAATCAGCACCATGACGTATTTCTTGGGAAAGCGGTCGGCCAGCCAGCCCATAAGCAATCGCCCGGCGATGCTGAAAGCCAGTACCAGAGACAAAATGCGCGCGGCCTGGCCCTGTGCAAAATGAAGATCGAGACTCAGAAAAAGTTTCAGGTTTTGTTGCGCGCCACTCACGGCAGCAATAGAAAACATGCTGCCAATCGTCAGCAGGAAAAAAGGAATTGTGGCGAACGCCCCTCGCGCCTCCGCGAATCCAGCCGTCGCGGCGCTCTTTTTCGCGTGAGGCGGCTCTTTCGCGAGCAACGCCGCGGGAAGAGCAATTACCAGAATCAAAAGCCCGAGCGTTCGAAGCGCCACTTGCCAGCCAAAATGTTGCACGAGTGTGTGCGAAATCCACGGTACCGCCGCGCCGCCCAGCCCGATTCCCAAATATGCGAATCCCATCGCTTTCCCGCGGGACCGTTCGAACCAGCGCGACAATAGCACCTGGCTTGGCAGTGGCCCTCCGCACACGTAACCCAGCGCATTTAGCATGTAGAAAAAGTAAAACATCCCCAGCGTCGAGATGCTCCCCAGTCCGATCAACGCCGCACCCGCCATCAAAATTCCCGCCAGCATTAGCCTGCGCGGCCCAAAGCGGTCCACCATCCATCCGGCGAAAAACCCGAACAACGGCCCCACCACCAATTTGCTCAGCGCGTTCCCCGAAGTAACCTGCCCACGAGTCCAGCCAAACTGTTGCACCATGAAGTCGTAATAAAACGGAAGACCCCAGAGGGCCATGCCCACAATGCAAAATAAAACGGCGAATGCAGACGCGGTAACTTGCAGCGAATCGCGGTTCAATTCGGCGGCGGGGATGGCACCGGCGGCAAGCGAGCTTGCAGAGTCTCTTGTCTCTTGCGTGGGCGGCGTTCTAATCTGCGCGGTCACATTAATCCCTGTCTGCGTTTCAAATATTGAACGTGAAGATACGGCTCTTGACAAACTAGGGCATGCTAAAGATTCTTGGTCTCGAAGTCGAGAGGCATCTCAGTTCAGCGGATTCGAATTCGCTAAACGATGTCTTCACCAGCGGCAAACGGAGAAAACCATGAGCGCGACCCGGCGTGAACTATTTTCGATGCTTCCTGTAGTGCTGATCCCTTCCATTCTTCAGGAAGCGGGCACGGCTGCGAAAGAAAACGCGATACCCTCGGCGGTGTATCCCTTCGAAAACCTGCCGGTTCGAACGCCGAACGGGGCGGAGATTCGCGCGGTGCTAAAGGGCAAGCTCGCAACGGGAGAATCGCTGGAGGTCCATGAAACAACGCTGCCGCCCGGCGGCATGCCTCATGCGGCGCATCACCACGTGCATTCGGAGATGTGGCTCGTTCGGGAAGGAACCGTCGAGCTGACCATCAATGGAACGAGCTCCCGCTTTGGCCCAGGCTCCGTCGGATTCGTACATTCGAACGACGAACACGGAATCAAGAATGTCGGTGATACGCCGGCAACTTATTTTGTCGTCGCGGTCGGCCCAGGCGCGGTGTAAGGGGACAGGAAACTCCATCAGGAAAAAATCGGGGGCCCTCCTCGAAAAGGCGCCCCGACGCTTCCTCTTTCGTTGGGGGTCAGAAGAAGATTTTCGCCGCCAACTGAGCGACGCGCGGATCACCCACCTGCCCTGCCCTAAATGTGCCAAATGCCGCATTGCCATTGATCTTGTCAAAGGCGCTGATTTGGTCCGTGCCATTTACAGTTCCAGTGCTGATGCTCTCTGGAGCGAAATTCGGGTGGTTGAGGACGTTGAAGTACTCGCCGCGAAGCTGAAGTTTCCAACGCTCCGAGAAGTTGAAGTACTTGGAAAGCTGGACATCCCAGTTGGAAGTCTTCGGCAGCCGAAGGGCGTTCTTGCCGACATTGCCAAATATGGGAAGGGCGCAGGCCGGTGTAAATGTAGCGCCGCAATTGGCCTTGAGCGCCGCAGTGGTCATAAAGGCAGCGGGGGTGAGCCAACTGACGCACTTGGCGGGAACGTTTGCGCAGGAGTTAGAGCTGTATGGATTGACACTCGCGATGAATGTGCCACGATCCTGGCCGATGCCTGTGCTTGACAGTTCCGTTCCCTGCAGGACAGTGATTGGGCGGCCGCTGGCGGCGGAAACGATCCCGCCGATCTCGTAGTCACCCAACAGATAGCGAAGGAACGTGTTGGAACTCTTGACCGTGGGCGAATGCCACACGTACGACGCCGTGAAAACGTGCGTGTGGTCGAAGCTCGACCGTCCGTAGTCCGTCTTGTGGCGGTTCGGATCGTTGAACGGCAGCGTTGAGTACCCCGTGTCAAAGCCGGAAACGCCTTCGCCGAAGGGAAGGTCGTCAAGGCTCTTCGAGTACGTGTAGTTCGCCAGGAACGTGAACCCATGCGACATACGCTTCTCGATCGAGGTCTGCAGCGCGTGGTAGCTCGCGTTGACATCGGTAATATCGGCCTGCACCGTGGAGGAGAAGGTGCTCTTCGAGAACGCGCCACCACTGCCGATGAACACCGTGCAATTCGCCAAACCAGTGCCCGCTTTGCCTGGAGCGCCAACGGAGGACAAACCACATCCGGTAATGCCTAAGGGGGTTGAAGGATTGTAGTACTCGGTTTCCAGAATGTGCAGGGTGCGGGAGCCGACGTAGCCCACGCGGAACAAGATATTCGACGCCAGTTGCCGCTCGATCGTCAGGTTCCACTCGTAGGTCGTCGGGACGTGATAGTTGCCGCTCGGATCGTAGCTCACAGCTATCTCGTTGAACGGCGGAATATATCCAAAGTTTGTAGGCGCAGGGAATGGACTTGGGAACTTCGGGTAGCTAGCCGCTTGTGCCCCGCTGCAATTAAGAGCAGCTTGCGTCGCCGCCTTGGTGCACAGCGGGTCGCTGAAAGAACCTGGACTAGAGGAAGGGCCAGGCGTGCTGCTAGTGGCGGTGGAAAGGATGAACTGTGGACTGAAGGGCCACTCGTCGACGAACCGGTTGCTCAGCATGCCCATCACGCGCGTGTCGTAGAAAATACCGGCCCCGCCCCGGAGGCTCGTTTTGCCGTCGCCGAACACGTCATAGGCAAAACCCAAACGAGGAGCGAAGCCTGTCCAACTGGTATTTAGAGCGTTCTTTGGCATGCCAGGATCGCTGGCAATGCCGTTTTGGGCGGAGAAGAAGACGCCTGGAGGCGCGTTTGGATAGACCTTGGAAACGGTGCCGGCGGCCATGGCCGCCAGATTGACTTGAGCCCAGCGGTCTCCGGTGTCACTCCAAGGAAACGCCGGCTCGTAGCGCAATCCGAGGTTGAGCGTCAATCGGCGGCTGATCCGGTAGTTGTCCTGAACATAGACGCCGATAAAGTTCGCGCGATTGTTCTTGAACTCACCGGCGCCTTGCTGGAGAGCAAACCCGTTGCCGACGCCGGCGCCGTCAGAAAGGATGCCAGCGAGGAAAAGCTGGTAGGTGGCAAAAGTTGAGCCCCCGAAAAGGTAGTTGTCTTGCGTGCCGAAGCCGAAGATCCCAGGCTGGTTGAACTGGTTGTTCAGGTCGACGAGACTGCGCTCGATGGAGCCGCCGAAATGAAAGTCGTGTTTGCCCTTTTCCCAACTGACGTCGTTGGCCCACGTGTAATTATTGCGAGTGAAGAAGGCGGCGGGGTTGTCACCGAAGGAGAAACCGCCCTGCACGCCGACGCCCTGAATGGCATTGGGCGTAGGTTGGAACGGGAGCGAAACGCCAAAGGCTGTGGCATTCACGACATCAGACCCGGGACCACGGTGGGAGACTTCGCGCGAATAGCTGAAACGGAAGTCATTGATCAGGCGGGGGGAGAAAACATGCGTCTCGTGGGCCAAGAAGTTCTGCGCCGTGATTGCAAAAGTAGCGTCCGTGTAGGATATGAGCAGCAAAGGATTAAAAACGGCCGCCTTGGTGAAGCGGTCGAATTCGTAGCGGCCGCTGAGCTTGTCATTCTGGCTAAACGAGTGATCGACGCGGCCTATGGCGGAGTCGAAGTTTTCAATGTCGGGCTTGGAAAATGGCACCGTCGGCTTCGAACCGGCAGGAATTGAACCGGCCAGGCTGAACTTAGGAGAAGCAAGGGCGGCGCCTGTGTTTGGGTCAATTCCCAGGAGTGTTGCAACGGCCGGATCGATCACGCCGGCAGGACCAGTTGCAGCAGTGGTGGGAGCACCGCAAGTGGGGCAGGCCAAGCTTTTGGGGGTCAGGAAGTTAGTGATGTCGGTCTGACCGACAACGTTTTGGCTGCCGAGGACGAGGTTTCTGAATGCAGTGCGCTGATAGCCGCCAAAGAAGAAAGTCTTGTCATGAATGATGGGGCCGCCGATCGTGCCGCCAAACTGATTGCGCTTGACACGGTCGGGAGTGGTCGGCGTGGCAAAGAAGTTCTGGGCGTTGAACACGGGATTGCGATTGAACTCGAAAGCATCGCCGTGGAAATTATTTGTGCCGGACTTGGTGATAACGTTCACGACCCCGCCCGCATTAGAGCCATATTCCGCGCTGTAGTTGCTGGTCTGTACGCTGAATTCCTGGAGCGCGTCGGGGAACGGAAAGGGCTGATTGACGTTGGTGTATTCGTCGACATAGTTACCACCGTCGAGCTGATAGCTAATTGAATTTTGACGAGCGCCATTTGCGGAGAAAGTGACGGCGCCGGGAAAAGTCTTCGTGGCGCCCTGGTCGGCGCCGCCGTTGGGAGAGTTGACGGCTCCGGCAACAAGCAAAGTGAGCTGGGCAGCGTTGCGGCCGTTGAGCGGCAATTCAGAGATGCGCTGCTGCTCGATGACTTGTTTGAGGGTCGACGTAGCCGTGTCGACCTGCACGGCATTGCTCGTTACCGTGACGACTTCGGTCGTCATGCCCAGCTTCAAGCCGAAGTTGACGGTGAGCGTTTGATCCGCAAGCAGTACGATCCCGGATTCCCTGGAGGTGCTGAACCCGTTGGCTTCGACCGACAGGTTGTATGTAGCGGGCTGAAGTGAGGGGATGACAAAGAGCCCTTCCGAATCCGAAAGTGCCGTGCGGGAGAACCCGGTGCCCACCTGGAGAGCAGTCACTTTAGCATTCGCGACGGAAGCGCCTCCGGGGTCCGTGATCCTTCCGGCAATGCTACCGAGACCCTGCGCATGCGAAGAAACCGCAACGAACAGGAGTGCGAAAAGAACGAACAAGACATGTTTCTTCATTTCAGCCTACCTTTTCGAGGCGCGCCGGAACGAGAGTCCGGAGCGGCCCGACGAACGACCACCGCGTGCGGCGGTCCTCGACGAAATAGCTGCGCACAAAAACACCGAAGCTGAACTGGACGAAGAACTCACCCGACGATTACTTTGGCCGATAGTCACAATCAGCCTTTTGAATCGTTGCGTTGGAAGGGACATTAGGAGTGCAGGCGCCGTTAGTCAATCTGGAAATTCTAAAGCAGTGGTTTAGCCAGACTGAAACAGAACCACCTGCAAGTTTAGTGTTGTCAAACATGACCGTGGAGTTTTCCGATGGGTGGGTGACGGGATACGCTATGATGACCACCGCAAACGGCCGCTATAAATGCCACAAGCAGATCTTTACGGCGAAAAAATACCTCGCAGACGGTGGACGATTGCGCTCTTGCTGGGCTTCGGAGTTCTGGTCAATTATTTTGATCGCGTGAATCTTTCTGTTTCGCGCGATGCGCTCGAAGCTTCGTTTGGGATTTCCGCGGTGATGTTTGGCTGGCTTTCGGGCGCTTACAACTGGACCTACATGCTCCTCCAACTGCCTTCCGGGCTGCTGCTGGATCGCTTTGGCGTTCGGCGCGTTGGCATCGTCAGCACGGTGATTTGGAGTGTGGCTTCCTTCGCTGGGGCCATATCCACGGGCATCGGCAGTTTGTTTGGAGCGCGTTTTCTCTTGGGGATCGGTGAAGCCCCGACGTTCCCAGCCAATTCGAAAGCGACCGGCTACTGGTTCCCTAAAAACGAACGGAGCCTGGCCACGGCGATGTTTGACTCCGCGGCGAAGTTTTCCTCCGCGATCGGAATACCCGTGTTGGGCCTGTTGCTGCTGCGCTTCGGCTGGCGATGGGATTTTGCGGCGACCGGCTTCATCAGTCTTCTTTATTTCGCGCTGTTCTATGGCGTCTATCGAAATCCGAGCGAGGATAAATTATTGACAGCCGCGGAGCGCGAGTTCATCGCGCGGGGCGGAGCGCAGCCGGAGGATCGCGTGAAGGCCTCCAAAGGAGCTCCTCTCGTTTATTTGCTGCGGCAGCGCAAAGTGTGGGGCCTGGCTTTGGGCTTCGCATCCTACAACTACACTTTCTATTTGCTCTTGACCTGGCTGCCGTCGTATCTTTCCTCCTCTTTGCACGTGGACCTGTTTCACTCGGCGCTCTATACCAGCGTGCCGTGGCTGTTCGCAACGCTCACTGACCTTGTCGTGGGCGGATGGCTCGTGGACGCATTGATACAGCGCGGGTGGAGCGCGACGCGCGTTCGGCAAGTCGTGCTTGTTGGCGGAACAATTTTTGGACTGGGGATTCTCGGGACGGCACACGCCCACAATCCCGTGACGGCGCTTTTCTGGATCAGCATGTCGATTGGAGGATTGTCCGCGGCTTCGCCCGTGGGGTGGTCGATCCCGTCATTGATCGCTCCGCGAGAAAGCGTCGGTACGCTCGGAGGCATTCTGAATTTTTGCAACCAACTCTCCGGGATTGCTGCGCCCATTTTTACGGGTTACATTGTGCAAGCGACACATTCTTTCGCCGGAGCGTTTATCGGCGCGACGGCTTTTCTGGTTCTGGGGATCTCGGGATATGTCTTTCTGCTGGGCCGTATCGAAGCGATCCCTGAACCGGCGTGAATAAAAAAAGCACGACGTGCGCTGAGAAACGCTTGATCTAGCCGGAGTCTGGAGGCTTTTCCGGGGCCGCGACGAGTGCGCGGGTCGCCCCAGTCGAGATTCCGCCGTCCACCAGCAAGGTTTGTCCCGTCACGTAGCGGCTGGACTCTGCTGCAAGAAAAACCACGGCAGCATCCAAGTCATTCGGCTGGCCGGGGCGTTCGAGCGGAATGCGATCGCAAAGATATTCAACCCACTCTTTATTTTCGTAGAGAATTTTATTTTGCTCGGTGCGAAACCATCCCGGCGCGAGGCAATTCACGGTGATGCCGTGCTTGCCCCAGTCGTCCGCGAGACTCATGGTCAATTGCCGAATGCCGCCGCGGCTGGCGCCGTAAGGGCCGAGTCCGGCGTAACCGGCGACGCTGGTGACGGAGCCAATGTTGATGATGCGGCCGTAGCGGCGCGGAACCATGAGGCGGGCCACGGCTTGCGCAACAAAAAAACTGCCACGCAAATTGGTATCGAGAACCAGGTTCCAATCGTCCCAAGTAACTTCGAGAGCGGGCTTGCGGACGTTGCATCCTGCATTGTTCACGAGAATGTCGATGTGACCGAAAGCGAATTCGGCGGCCGCAGCCATTTGGTGAATGCTGGAAAGATCGCGCACGTCGAGCTGGAGCGAAACAGCGCCGCGGCCAAGCGATTTTATTTCCGACTCAAAGGCGAGCAAGTGATCGCGATGGCGGCTGGTGATGACAAGGTCCGCGCCGGCTTTTGCCAAAGCGCGAGCCAGGTTTTGGCCAAGGCCGCGGCTCGCGCCGGTCACGATGGCGACGCGGCCGGTAAGATCGAAGAGACCGTTGATCATGGAAGTGAGGTCATCGAAGTGGAGTCATGCAAGTATGTTCATGAAACGGTTCCGGGAGTGAGGACTACTTTCATCAAGTTCGGCTCGCGGGAGTAGAGGCGCTCAAACCATTGTGGCCCGTCATCGAGAGGAGCGACGGCGGAGATGAGCGGTTTTACTTTGATTGCTCCGCTAGTTAGCAGCTCGATGGCTTTAGGATATTCTCCGGCGGACGCGCACGCCCCTTGGAGACGAATCTGGCGGGTTACGGCTTTTTGCAGCGGCAACGTGACTTCGGGAGTGATGTTGCCGACAAGCGTGACAGTTCCTCCCTTTCGGACAGAATTTATGGCGGCCCGGACGGTCGCGTCAATGCCCACCGCTTCAACGGCCACGTCGACTCCGGTGTTGTTCGTGAGGCGGAGAACTTCGGAAACCAAATCATCGCCCGTAGCATGTAGAGTTTCCGTGGCGCCGACTTCTTTGGCAAGTTTCAAGCGTGAGGCATCCACATCCGCGACACAAACTGTAGAACATCCCGCAGCGCGCAGAGATTGCAGCGTGAGAAGCCCAATCATTCCGGCGCCCAAAACGAGGGCTTGATCGCCGGAAGAAATTTTTGACAGAGAGACCGCGTGGACCGCAACAGCGACCGCTTCCAGCATGGCCGCTTCGGAAAATGAGAGACTGTCCGGCAGGAGATAAACAATTCGCTGCGGAACGATGACGTATTCTGCGAACGCTCCAGCGCAACTGTAGTCGGAGCAGGAAACTCCCAGCACGCGGCGGTGGTCGCAGAGATTAATTTCACCGCGAACGCAATAGCGGCAGGTTCCGCAAGAGATTGTGGAATCGAAAGTGACTCGATCGCCTTCGGACCAGCCGGTTACTTGCGGTCCGACTTTAGCGACGCGACCGGCAGCTTCATGGCCCATAACGATTGGCGGAATGCGGCGGCCGGAGGAACCGTCGTAGCCGTGCACGTCGCTGCCACAAATACCGCAGGCCGCCACTTTGACCAAAATTTCGCCGGGCCCGGGAGTTGGGTTGGGGAGATCGGCAATCTCCAAGTGACGATATTTAGAAAGCAGCAGCGCCTTCATACGGATTTTCGCTCCGACTCCATACCCAAAACCTTCCGCGACCGTTATAATGCCTGATAGCGCCCGTAGCTCAGCTGGATAGAGCATCTGGCTTCGAACCAGAGGGTCGGGAGTTCGAGTCTCTCCGGGCGCGCCACATACTTCTATAGATTTCTTTCCAAGAATTCGACGAACAGCTTTTCGTTTCGTCGTGAAATCCGTCCTCACGGCAGAAGAACGGCCGGGTGACGGCGAGTTCGCTTGCTCGGTTCGTTTTACTCGAATTGTTTTTTGAACTGAGCGAATTGTTGCTTCAGGTCAGAAATCTCCTTATGAGAGTCTGAAACTTCTTTGCCCAGTAACGCGATTTCTTCTTCCAGATGCGCGCTCCGTCGGAGAAGATTGTGGTTGTGCCCTCCTTTGTTTCCGGCTTGGCATCGAAGGATTCCACCTTGTCGCGCAAATCAGCGTCGCCGGACAAAAGATGGACGTAGCGGGATTCCTTGGTGCCGGGCTGGCGCAGAAGAACTTTGACGAGCGGCGGCTCGCGCTTCATCAGGTGCTGCAAACTGGATTGCACGGCGTTCAGATCGTCGAAAGGATGCATGCGCTCGGCACGAGTGCGAAGCTCGCCGGGAGTTTGCGGGCCGCGCAGGAGCAAGACGCACAGAATGGCGATTTCGTGGCGATAGAAGTTGAAGGCTTCCTGGAGGCGGTGTTCGTATTTGGTGACGCGGCTGTCCGAGGCGCTGACGGAGCGGACCAGGGATTGCCCGTCGAGCGAATGCAAGGCCTGGCGGACGGCGGCTTCGTCGAGAGTCATGACGGGATCGCGATTCGATTTCTGGTTGCAGGCGTTGGCGAGAGCGTTGAGGGAAAGCGGATAGTATTCGGGAGTGGTGATTTCTTTTTCGATGAGAGAGCCGAGGACGCGGCATTCGACGTCGTTCAGGAGGATGTTCACGGGGTGAGATGATACAACGGATGGAGAGGGGTGACTCGTGACTGGTGGCTGATGATACGTAAGGTCCCCCCGGGGGGATCTCGGAAGTGTAGCAGTGAAAGGACTTAGGTAGACGTTAGTGGCTGCTTGCAAGTGCGAAACATTCGTTCCAAGTTGGGAATTGTTGGTGCACACCCCGGCAGTTTGTGTAAGAGTGGCAAGCACAGGACTTACAGGATACCGAACTTGGAAGAGTGTACGGAGAATGGGAACTCGTCTTCGTTCTGTCCGCAGGAGGGCAAACATTGTGGGCAGAGCACTCTACTTTCCGACAAAGGTAGGAATCTACCGTCCTGACAGGACCGGTATCAACGATCACCCTTTCCTGGAAGAGAACGGAGTTATTAACCGTCACGGCGCGTGATGAACGTAAAACGAAGAGAGATTTCTCGCTGCTCAGGGCGACGCTTTCGCAGGAGCGAAAGCGGAAGAAAGAATCGCCCCGCTCCGTTCGAAATGACGGTGGTGCGGTGGGGGACGCTTCATGCCGCCCTCCCGTTTTAACTTCCCGTGGTATTCCCGTAGAGATTTCCTTTGAGATGGAAAATGAGTAGAGTAGCGGTTCGCAGTGAATGGTCGCGAGGGAATGGCTTATGGGTGGAGCGAGTGGACTCGTGCTGAGGACGCGATTGACTCCAGCGCACAGCCAGGAGTGGCTGTGCCACCCGGCAGGTTGAGGGAGCGATGAGGACGATTAAGGGGCCGGCGATATTTTTGGCGCAGTTTGCCGGGGATGTGGCGCCGTTTAACAGCTTGAAGAGTATCGCGGCGTGGGCAGCCAAGCTGGGCTACAAGGGCGTGCAAATTCCCTCATGGGATGCGCGGCTATTTGATTTGAAGCGCGCGGCGGAGAGCAAGAGCTACTGTGACGAAATCCGCGGCACGGTGACTGGGTGCGGGCTGGAGATTACGGAGCTTTCGACGCATCTGCAAGGGCAACTGGTGGCGGTGCATCCCGCTTATGACGCGGCGTTCGATGGATTTGCGCCAGAGAAGATGAGAGGCAATCCGAAAGCGCGGCAAGCGTGGGGGGTGGAGCAATTATTGTTCGCGGCGCGCGCGTCGGCCAATCTGGGACTTACAGCGCATGTGACGTTTTCGGGGGCGCTGGCGTGGCCGTACATTTACCCCTGGCCGCAGCGGCCAGCGAGGCTGATTGAAACGGCTTTTGATGAGCTGGCGAAGAGATGGCGCCCCATCTTGGATGCATTCGATAGGGCGGGAGTGGATTTGTGCTTTGAGATTCATCCGGGCGAGGATTTGCACGATGGCGCCACGTTTGAAATGTTTTTGGAGCGTGTGGGAAAGCATCCCCGATGCAATATTCTCTACGACCCGAGCCATTTCGTGCTGCAGCAGCTTGATTACCTGGAATTCATCGACCTGTACCACGAGCGCATCAAAATGTTTCACGTAAAGGATGCGGAGTTCCGTCCGACGGGGCGGCAGGGTGTTTACGGGGGCTATCAGGCTTGGGCAAACCGAGCGGGAAGGTTTCGCTCGTCGGGAGACGGGCAAGTGGATTTCGGGGCGATCTTCTCCAAGCTGACGCAGTATGACTTTCCGGGTTGGGCGGTGCTGGAGTGGGAGTGCTGCATCAAGAGCAGCGAACAGGGTGCGGCGGAGGGAGCGCCGTTCATCCAGCGGCATGTTATCCAGGCGGCGAGGAGCTCGTTTGATGAGTTCGCGAGTTCGGGGGCGGATCAGAAGGCGAGCCGGAGGATGCTGGGGCTGGAGTAGCGTTCCGAAAATCCTTAACACAGAGTTCACAGAGAACGAAGCACAGAGGACACCGAGACGGAAGAAAACGAAACGCGTTGGTAAGCGACTGGTGAGACTCGCGGGAGTGGAAGTTGAGGTTCTTCGAGCATCCTCATCGGATGCCTTCAGAATGACAGCGCGAGATTTTTAATAGCTTGCTCTCATTGGATGGGACGGGAGATATGAAAGCGAATCCGAAAGCGAGTGATGGAACGAGGCGGAGGCTGCGGCTGGGGATGGTTGGCGGCGGGCCGGGAGCGTTCATTGGGGCGGTACACCGCATTGCGGCGCGGATGGATGATCGGTTTGAGCTGGTGGCGGGGGCGCTGTCCTCCAATCCCGAACGAAGCCGCGCGGCGGCGCTGGAGATGCACATCGCGCCGGAGCGGGCTTACGGAAGTTTCATGGAAATGGCCACGGCGGAAGCGAAGAGGCCGGACCGGATTGACGCCGTCTCGATCGTTACGCCCAATCATGTGCATTTCGGTCCCGCGAAGGCGTTCCTGGAGGCGGGGATTCATGTGATCTGCGACAAGCCGCTGACCACGACAGTGGAAGACGCGGTGGCGCTGGCGGGAATCGTCAAGAAGAGCGGGCTGATCTTTGGGTTGACGCACAACTACACCGGTTATCCGCTGGTGCGGCAAGCGAAGGAGATGGTGGAGGCCGGAGAGCTTGGGCGACTTCGCGTGGTGCAAGTGGAGTACGCGCAGGACTGGCTGACGACGCCGGTCGAGGCGACTGGAAATAAACAGGCGGTATGGCGGACCGATCCGGCGCAGAGCGGGCCGGCGGGATCACTGGGAGACATTGGAACGCACGCGTACAACATCGCGTGCTTCGTGACGGGACTGCGGTGCGAGCAGGTGGCGGCGGAGGTTTCGATTTTCGTGCCCGGTCGGCGACTTGACGACAACGTGCAAACGCTCCTGCGCTTTGAAGGCGGGGCGCGCGGAATGTTGTGGGCGAGCCAGGTGGCCACGGGAAACGAGAATAATCTGCGCTTGCGCGTTTACGGGGAGGCGGCCGGACTCGAATGGGGGCAGGAAAATCCAAACTATTTGCGGTTTACTCCGTACGGCAAGCCGCCGATTACGATTAGCCGAGCCGGGGCGGGGGCAACGGCTTCGGCGAAGCATGCGAGCCGGATCCCGTCCGGGCATCCCGAGGGGTACCTGGAGGCATTTGCACAACTGTATAAGGACTTGGCTGAACAGATTGCAGCGCGAAATGCGGGGCGCGCTCCGGCGGCGTCGGCGTTGCTGGTGCCGGGAGTAAAGGAAGGGGTCGAGGGAGTACAATTTATCGACGGAGTGCTGAAGTCTTCCAATCAGAATTCAGGTTGGGTGAAGCTGCCGACGGCGGTGTAAGACAGAGAGTAAAGCTGGCCGGACTAAAGGCCGGCCACTACACACGGAGGGCGAAGGCAGGCCGGACTGAAGTCCGGGCCCCTACAGATTCGAGGAAAGCTGGGCAGCAGGCCTGTTCGGAGGTGGGACAGTTAATCCCATTTTCGGTCGATTTGGCAGGGGGTTCGAGAAAGAAGGCTGGCTAAGCCATTGAAAATGAGTATAGTTAGCAAAGGGAACCTGGGGCCGGAGAGTTGCGTTCTACAAGGTATCAATATATATGGACATCCAACGACCATCTAACGCTCGTGCCAAGAAGATCCGAAGGATCACTTATGGCACCGTCGCGCTCCTCCTTTTGGGAGGGGTAACCTATGGACTCTCCAAACTCCGTCCCGCCGCGCCAAGCGTGGACCGGGCTACGATCTGGCCAGATGAAGTGAAACGCGGGCCCATGGTGGTGGAACGGCGTGGCTTGGGAACGCTGGTACCCGAAGACATCCGATGGATCGCTGCGCAGACGGACTCCCGCGTAGACCGCTGGGTGTTGCGTCCCGGGGCTATCGTCAAGCCAGATTCCATCATTATGGAACTGAGCGACCCGACGTTGCAGAGAGAGGCGCTCGACGCGGAATACCAGCTTAAGGGCGCCGAAGCGGACTACGCAAACCTTAAGGTGCAGGTGGACAGCGACCTGATGAACCAGAAGGCCAACGAAGCCTCCGTGCGCAGCGATTACGAGCAGGCTCGCCTCCAGCATGACGTGGATGAAAAGCTGTACAAAGAGGGCATCGGCTCTGACCACACCAGGAATCTCTCCAAAGTGAGGGAAGATCAACTAGCCATTCGCCTAAAACTGGAGAGCGAAAGGACCGCAGTGGCCGCGGATTCGGCGAAAGCGCGACTTGCCGCGCAGCAGGCAAAAATCGATGAGCAGAAAGCACTCTATCAACTGAAAAAGAGCCAAGTGGATGCGCTGCATGTCCGCGCGGGGATCAACGGCGTATTACAGCTGGTGCCGGTCGAAGTCGGCCAGCACATAACGCCCGGAACAAACCTGGCGCGCGTGGCTGATCCGAAGAAGCTGAAAGCAGAAATCAAGATTGCTGAGACGCAGGCGAAAGATGTGCTGATCGGACAAAAGGCGACGATTGACACACGGAATGGGGTAGTGAACGGACATGTTTCGCGAATCGATCCGTCCGTCGTGAACGGCACGGTGACCGTGGACGTGACCATCACGGATCCCCTGCCGAACGGTGCGCGGCCGGATTTGAGCGTGGATGGAACCGTGGAGATCTCGAACATAAAGGACGTGCTCTACGTGGGGCGCCCGGTGCATGGGCAGGAGAACAGCACGATCGGAATTTTCAAGGTCACGGAAGACGGATCCGAGGCTACGCGCGTCAATGTAAAGTTGGGACGCAGTTCGGTGAACACGGTAGAGATTTTGGATGGATTGAAGGTCGGGGACAAGGTGATCCTGTCGGACATGTCCGCGTGGGACGCTTTTGACCGGGTGCGCTTGAAGTAATGGTACTGCCGCCCTTCCAGGGCGCTTCGGAATTCAGGATTCCCAATTTTTGCGCCGGCTGAGAAGTCGAAAGCGGCGCCCGGCGGAGGATAGCAGAGATGTACACGCTCTTGCAGGACGTGCGCTACGGCCTGCGGATGCTCGGGAAGAACCCGGGCTTTACACTCATTGCGATTCTGACCCTGGCGCTGGGCATCGGCGCGAATACGGCGATCTTTTCCCTGCTCAATCAAGTGCTGTTGCGGCGGCTTCCTGTGCGGAATCCGAGCGAGCTAGTCATTCTAAAGTCGCCTGGGCCGAAACGTGGACATGTGTGGAGCGATGGCGACGATTCAGAGATTTTTTCGTACCCGCTCTATAAAGGGCTGGCGAAGAACACGGCGGTTTTCGATGGAGTGATCGCGCGGTTTCCGTTTTCGGCCAGCGTCGCGAGTCATGGGCAGACGGAGCGCGGCTCCGGGGAATTGGTGACCGGGAATTATTTCGATGTGCTGGGCGTGCGGCCGATTTTGGGCCGAGTGCTGTCACCAGCCGATGACGACGTTCAGGGTGCCCACCCCGTAGTTGTACTGAACCATTCCTACTGGATGCGGCATTTCGGCCGGGACGCAGGGGCGTTGAACCAAGCGATTCTGGTGAACAACACGGAGATGACGATTGTGGGAGTGGCCCAGGCGGGATTCAGCGGCATCCAGGTGGGACAGACGCCGGACATTTTTGTGCCCATGACCATGAAAGGGCAGATGACGCCGATCCGTAATGGGCTGGACGAATGGAATGATTCGTTTTTGGCGGTGCTGGCAAGGCGGAAGCTGGGCGTGTCCATGGAACAGGCGCAGGCAGGGATCAACGTAGGGTACCCTGGGCTGCTGGAACAGCAAGCGGCGACGGTTAAGTTTAAGTCGGGTGGGAAAGACGAGAAGGAGTTCTTGAGCAAGAAGATTGTGCTGTATCCCGGGGCGCAGGGGAGGACAACGGTTCAGCGGGATTCGGGACCGGCGCTGATGGCGCTGTTTGCGATGGTGGCGCTGGTACTGCTGATTGCGTGCACCAACGTTGCGAATTTGCTGCTGGCCAAGGCGGCGGCACGGCAGCGCGAGTTTGCGATTCGTTCGGCGCTGGGGGCTTCGCCGGGGCGGATGATGCAACAACTGCTGGTGGAAAGCTTCCTGTGCGCGCTAGGGGGAGGGGTCCTGGGGCTGATTTTGGGCACCTGGATAATGAACATTTTGACGCAAGCTGTCGTTTCTGAAGCAGGAGTGCAAGGCATCACGGCCCGTGTGGACGGAAGTGTAATGGGTTTTGCGGCCGCGGCGACTCTGGTTTCGGCGCTGTTATTCGGGTTGATTCCAGCGTGGCGGGCGACGAGGACGGGCGTTTCGCAAATGCTGAAAGATCAAGGGTCGACGACCTCCGCGGGGCGGGGTCATGTGCGATTCCGGAAGTACCTCGTTGCAGGACAGGTGGCGTTCACACTGTTGTTGCTGACGGGCGGGGCGCTATTTGCGCGCACGCTGTGGAACCTGCGAAAGCAAGATCTGGGACTGAGCACGGAGAACTTGATCACGTTTTCGATTTCGCCGCAGTTGAGCGGTTATGACGAAGCCAAAACGGTGGCACTGGTCGATCAGTTGAGGGATCGGCTAGGGGCGCTGCCCGGAGTGCTGGGCGTGGGGTCGTCGCAGATTGCGGTGCTGACCGGAACAGATATGGGTACGAACATTACGGTGGAAGGCCGTCAAAATCTGGACACCGATGACCGGCACGTGAATTATGACGCGGTGAGTCCCAATTATTTTTCAACTATGCGGGTGCCGCTGCTGGCCGGGCGCGAATTCAAGGCCGGAGACACGGGGACGAGCACGAAAGTGGCGATCATCAATGAAGCCATGGCAAAAGAGTTTTTTGCGAAGAGAAACCCCATTGGGGTACACCTTGCCATGGGTTCTGGGAGCGACATCAATTTCGACATAGAAGTCGTGGGGGTGGTGAAAGACGCAAAAGAGTCGCACGTCCGGGATGGGGAGCGACCGTATTTTTATCGGCCGTATTCGCAATTTGGGAAACTTTTTGGCATGAGCTTTTACGTGCGCAGCCAGCAAGATCCCCTATTGATCGCGAATGCCATGCGGGAAGCGGTCCGGGGAGCAGACGCCAACTTGCCGGTGTACGACCTAAAGACGGTACAGCGCGTCGTGGATGAAGATTTATTTGCGGAACGCGTGATTGCGGGACTTTCCGCGGCATTTGGCGGGCTGGCGGCGCTGCTGGCGGCGCTGGGGATTTACGGTGTGCTGGCGTACCTGGTGGTGCAGAGGACGCGGGAGATTGGAATTCGA
>Ga0137361_10000324_pt1 | contig 25824 bp, 15 predicted proteins | sample Mad1_80_16metaG_FD_104923 | JGI IMG/M metagenome (GOLD analysis project Ga0137361, IMG submission 104923) | Vadose zone soil microbial communities from Angelo Coast Range Reserve, California, USA - Mad1_80_16 metaG | ecosystem: Environmental > Terrestrial > Soil > Vadose zone | place: USA... | reverse complement strand
TTGATCAAGATCGATTCGCGCGGGCCGGTGCTTTACAAGCAGGAACGGGTTGGCAAGAACGGTCGCAGGTTCACGCTGATGAAGTTTCGCTCGATGCGCGTCGACGCCGAAAAGGACGGTCCCGTCTGGGCCCAGACCGACGACCAGCGCATGACGCGCGTCGGGCGCATCATTCGCAAAATTCGCGTCGATGAAATTCCGCAGTTTTGGAGCATCCTGCGCGGCGATATGAATTTCGTCGGGCCGCGGCCGGAGCGTGAGCACTTCATCGCGCAACTGGCGGAAGAAATTCCGTATTACGAACAACGGCATCTAATCGCGCCAGGACTGACCGGCTGGGCCCAGATCAAGTATCCGTACGGCGCATCGATCGAAGACGCCAGACAGAAGTTGCAATACGATCTTTACTACATCAAGAAGCAGAGCCTGACGCTCGACGCAATCATCATGTTCGAAACGATCAAGACGATTCTGTTTGGAAGAGGAACGTAAGAATGTCCGACAAACTTCAGTTTGGCGGACCCTGGATCAAAGAATCGATGCTAACGCACCGACCAACTAAAGTTTGGCGGACATTTTCGGAGGTTGAACGATGAAGAAGCTGTTAATTCAAAATTTTGTCGTGGCGATTGCGATGGCCATCGGCGCAAGCACTTTCGCACAGTCACCTAACAATGCGTCTCGCCAACGCAAAGCTACAGCCGATAGCACGTCCCCGGCAGCGACCGATGCGAAGCCTTCTGATGCCTCGACGACAGCTAATCCGAGTGGTGATAAGAGCAAGGATAAGAATAAGCCAGCCGAAGTCACCGCTGACGCACAAACCAATCGCACCGATCAGGCCTCCGAAGAAGCCGCGATTGTTCCTTACTACAACAACTTCTTCACGACCTATCGGCTCGGTCCCGAGGATGTAATCTCGGTCACAGTCTTCGGCCAGGATCGTTACTCTAAGCAAGGCATTAAGATTCCTCCGAGTGGACGCGTTTCGCTGGCGTTAATTCCCGATGGCATCTTTGTCAACGGCAAGACCGTCGATCAGGTTGCTGAGTTGGTCAAGAAACGCTATGACGAATACATCATCGAGCCGCAAGTGTCGGTGTCACTCGATCAAGCCGGTTCATATCGCTACAGCGTGGTCGGCGACGTAGGGCAACCGGGAATCAGACTGATGACGCGGCGTCTTTCTGTGAGCGAGGCCATCGCTGAAGCAGGCGGCGTGCTGCAAACCGGCAATCGCAAAAAAATTGTGGTTCTGCGTAAGCAAGCGAACGGAAGTTTGGCGCAGATTCCTGTCAACCTCTCTGCTATCTATCGCGGCCGGGCGCCTGATTCGATCTACTTAGTCCCGGGCGATCAAGTCATCGTTCCCGGAAACACACTGAAGAAAATGCAGACGATCATGGGATTCACACAGGTACTGAGCTTCGCGCGATTGTTTACGGGCGGGTGGTAAAAAGTAGGAGGCAGTAGGCAGACGGCAGAGAGCAGGAAGAACATGAAATCGATCGAACTTCAGCAGAGCTCGATTCGTCGGTACGTCCCACCGTGTTTCCTGCCGTTTGCCTCCTGCCTCCTGCCTGCTTTCCGCTTCCTGCTTTTTGCCTTTTGCCTACTGCCTACTGCCTACGGCGCTAACTGGTCGCGCCAATCATCGGGCACGATGGCTTGGCTGCACGCGGTTTACTTCCTCAATCAGCAACATGGGTGGGTCGCAGGCTCCGGTGGCACACTGCTCGAAACCAGAGACGGTGGCGATACCTGGAAGAAGGTGCTTACCTTGACCAAGGACACGCTCGACGAGGTTTACTTTGCCGACGAACGGATTGGATGGCTAGTCGCTGAACGCGACGTGCTCAAGCTGAAGACGAATGACGAAGCACGCTCGTACTTATTGAAAACCGAGGACGGTGGTTTTTCTTGGCGGCAAGTATTCCTTAGCGGACCGGAGTCAAACGTGCGGCTAGTGCGCGCAGCCTTCGCCGATGCTGAACGTGGTTGGGTGTTTGGTGAAACCGGGGTGGTGTTCGCGACTATCGATGGTGGCACACATTGGACGCGACAAGCGTCGCCCACCAAACATCTCTTGTTGGGCGGCGCGTTCATCGATTACGCCCATGGATGGCTGGCCGGCGCCGGCGCTACGATCTTGCAAACCAGTAACGGCGGTATGACCTGGCAAAGCGGCTTTGTACGCGATGGCACTGGAGCGCGGTTTGATGCAATCAGTTTTGTCGGCACTCGTTTGGGCTGGGCCGTAGGCGCCGCGGGCCGCATCTTTACCACGACCGACGGCGGACGTACTTGGCTCCCGCAAAATTCACCTGCAACTATCGATCTGCTGGACGTGAAATTCGTCGACGCGAGTGATGGCTGGGTCGCCGGTGACCAGGGCTTATTGTTGCACACAATCGATGGCGGCGGGCATTGGTCGGTGGAATCAAGTGGCACATCTCACGCGCTCCAGCGCCTTTTCTTTACGGATCGAAATCACGGGTGGGCCGCGGGGTTTGGCGGGACGATTCTCGCGCTCAGTCAAGCCCACGCACCGCGACTAAAACAGTAAGTCCTTTGCGTTCTCAACGAAAGCCTAACAAACCTCGGCGCTTCATCTTCGCCGGCCAAATCTAACGCGCTAATTGACAAGAGACTCCTCGAAATAGTAGAACGTGCGGCGTTCAGTTCCGAAGATCTGTTCATAAATTTCTCAAGTCGAGGAGAAGTCAAAAATGAAGAAACATCTACCCCTGGCAGCGATGCTGGTCGTCGCGTTTGCCTCTCTCTGTTTCGCGCAGCCCGAGCCACAAGCATCGCCATCGCCAAAGCCGAAGCCGGCGATGACCAAAGCACAGATGCTCAAGAAACTCTCGGCCTCCGAAACGAAGTTGTGGGAAGCGTGGAAAAACAAGGACGCAAAGCCCTTCCAAGCCTGGCTGGCTTCCGACAGCATCATGGTCGGCGAAAGCGGCATCGCGGGAAAAACGGCGACCGTCAAAGAGATTGCTTCGATGCCTTGCGAAGTAAAGTCTTATTCGCTGAGCGATTGGAAGTTGACGACGATCAATTCCGGCGCGGCGCTGCTAACCTACAAGGGCACGGTTGAGGGAACCTGTGCAGGCATGGCAATACCAACAGTGTGGGCCAGCAGTGTCTGGGTTAACCGTGGCGGGAAGTGGTTGGCCTTCTCCCATCAGGAGACGCCGGTGAAACCATGACTGCGGGCGAGATTTTGCTGCTGTTAAATTCATTTGAAGGGCGGACGCAAAGGGGTCCGCCCTTTTCGTGGGAGCATCAGCGATCATTAGAGACTATCGGTGTCCAGTAGCGAGCAGGGCGCATCCGGGGGATACGCCCCGAAGGAGGCGAACGTCGATCGTCCGCTCACGCGCGTGGGCAAGGATCTCTAAGAAACTCGGTCCCTCAACTACTGTATGTCTCCGAGCGGTAAAACGTTTCAAGACCAGTTGGGCTCGCACGGAATTGCCGGATTCTAACTTGAGACCCCATGTCTGTCCTGCAAGGCTCTCGCATTGACATTGCATGACGAGCCGTTTTAGTCTGCGCTTGATTCTGAGCAACGCAATTGCTGGATTGCTTTAAGCATTGAGTGCGGAGATCGTTGGCGGCTCCAGACGTCCCGAGGCGAACTCAGGAATCGTCGAGTTCGCTTCGTAAACATCCAGCAGCCAGACGTCATTCCCGACCGGATTTTCAGATTCGTGATGTGAGCCTATGTGGCTCGCTTCTAGACTACCTCAGACCAATTTGCCGTAGATGAACAAAGAGTGGGCATTAACTCAAGATGCCTTTGACCGTCTGCTGGATTGGCTTGATGCTGATCGCATTCGCGCGGGAATCAGGTACGAAGAGATTCGCCGCCGACTGATAAAAGTCTTCATCGGTCGCGGATGCATGGCAGCCGAGGACTTGGCAGACGAAACAATTAACCGAGTCGCGGCCAGGATCGGCAACGTGGCGCGCGATTATGAGGGCGATCCCGCTTCCTACTTCTATGGTGTCTGTCAGAATGTTCACTTTGAGTACTTGCGGAAGAAGGATGTTCTGGAGACTAGGGAATTCGCCGCCATCAACTCTGTGACCCTGCGGACAAATTTGGCGGACGACTGCGAACCGGAATATCAGTGTCTTGAGGCGTGCCTCGGACACTTGTCGAACAAGAATCGTGATTTGGTGCTGCGATATTACCAGGAAGACAAACAAGCCAAGATTGACCAGCGAAAATTGCAGGCCAAGGAACTTGGCATAGCGGTCAATGCCTTGAGGATTCGGGCCTACCGCATTCGCCTTCAATTGGAGCGGTGCGTACTGGATTGCCTGAAAAATGACGTCGCCCGAATGAAATGATTCACAGCTTTTACGCATATGTATTAGAGACTGCCCCCAAACTAAACATTTAGTCCAATGACTGCAACGCCGGAAATTCAAGACCAGATTAGGCGCTATCTGCTGGGGGAACTGGACGACGGATCCCGAGCACAGGTTGAACAGAAGCTCCTGTCTGACGGCGAAGTGTTTGAGGAATTGCTGGTTGCCGAGGACGAACTCATAGATGATTACGCCAGCGGCAGGCTCGATCTCGAAGAGCGCGCTGACTTTGAAGCTCATTTCCTGGCCACGCCCGACCGGCAACAGAAGCTGCGATTTGCACGAGCATTGCACCGCCATGCAATGACCCTCGCGAACGAGCTTGAAACAGTCAAGCGGCCAGTCATGCGAAGCCTCTGGTCTAGCCGACCGTGGCTCTCTTGGGCTGCGACGACAGTTGCGGTACTCGCTCTTATCGTCGGCACAGTGTGGTACCTTCGTTCTCGGACGACATCGCCAAAGACTTTTGCGACGGTTACTTTAACGATCAACCAAAGCACGCGGGCTGAAGGCCTGCCAGCAGCCACGGTAAAACTTCCGCTCGGCGCTGATGCACTGAAAATCTTTTTGAAGTTACCGGGATCGGCACCGCCCACATTTCGTTATCGGGTTGTGCTGGAGGCCGATGATGGAGAGACTCGGCCTTTGGAGGTTGTCGACCAGAATGGAGAGTCAATTGCGGTCCTCGTTCCAGCTACGCAACTGAAGCGGGAACAATATGCCTTGACCCTCTTCCGGACCGGCGGCGACAGTGGGGAGCAACGCCTACCGGGCCGCTACCTCTTCACCGTTGAATAAGCGCTTGCGACTTACGCAAGGCGCCTTCTGCGATGATGCCGATACCAGAACGTCACTGCTAACAGCATCAACAAAGCTCCGCCCAACCCCATCTGTGCGTATCGCGACTCAACTTTCGCCGGCGGCTTGATCAGCTGGCGATAATCGCCTTGCAAGGTAAACGCCGCCCAGTAATACGGAGAATGCCATTGTGGTTCCTGTCTGATGCTGTTCTGGGCGGCGCGCAAAGCGGCCGCCGGCGTCATCGCGCGTTGCAGCATGTTGGCGTAGAAACGTTTCATTAATTCGGCCGTCGCTTCATCGTCTACTTTCCATAAACTCGCCACCACGCTCGACGCGCCCGCGTACATGAATCCGCGCGTGAGACCGATCAAGCCCTCGCCGCGCACTTCTTTGCCGAGTCCTGTGCGGCATGCGCTTAGAACCACCAACTCAACCGGGGCATGCAGACCGTAGATGTCTTGCAGAGAAAAGAAACCGTTCTGGGCTTTCCCATCCCGATCGACCATGGAAAGGAAGAGCCCGGAGTTTTCAGGATGCTTAGGATCCAGAATGCCGTGGGTCGCGAAATGAAGAATCGCATACTTCGTCAAATTCGCGCTTTCCAAGCTTTCACGGCTGGCGTCAAAACCCGTCGCGACCAAGGTTGCAGATCCGGCGACGTCACGCAGATTCGTCAACTCGCGCTTCGCATAAAAAAGAGGTTGGATGGTTGAACGATCGAAAGAATCTCCCTTGATTTCGATATCGCGCAACGCATGTTGCCACACTTGATTTTGCGCCACGACCACCTCCGCATTCGCAGTAGGATCTTTGCGCTGCGCGTAGTTCGAAGCAAAAACCGGATCACCAAAGGCCGCCAAAACTCGCTCAGACGGTTGGCGTTGCGCCGATTCCTGACGCAATTGTTCCAGGACAGAAGCAGATGGCGCGTTGATGACTTCGTGCTCGGCGACAATTTGCTCCGAGTTGGCCGAAGGCATTGGCAAAGACTGAAACGGTATGTAGTTAAGAACGCCATCGGCGACCACGATGATTCGTCGCTTGTTCAGTTTGGCGGCGATGGGCGACAAAACCATTTGACTCAGTTCACGGGCTGCCTCAGTCAACTGCTTTTCCGTTTCTTCGCTCGGTGGTAGGGCCAATAATTCATAAAGCTTCTGCGCCGGCTCGTTAAGGAACTTTTGCCCAGGCAGCTCAGCACTCGAGATGTTATTGCGCGTCACAGCCCAAACATAACTTTTTTCCTCTCCCAGGCTGTACTCCAAGAGCATAGTTTCATCATCGGCGATGACCTGCTCCTGGATCTGACGCAACTCCGGGGCTGTCGGCCGGTTGACTTGCTCGTAAGCTGGATAACGCTGCCGAATGGTCTCGGTAATCTGTTGGTATTCATTTTCCAGCCGCGTCAATTCGCCATCCACAGCTTCCAGTTCTTCTTTTTTGTACGCCTTGCCTAGCAATGCGACCTTGTAATCCTCTTTCACGCGGAGCGATTGGCGTAGAAACTTTTCCCGCTCAGCTAACTGCCGATCGAGACCCGCCAAAAGGTTCGTCTGCGTCGCGCGCAACATATCCGCAAGGGAGCGTGCACGCGCGAGCTCACTAGTCTCGAATGCGCGCACGCCAAATCCCTGGGCCGGCCGCGCTCGGTCTTTCAGCATCAGACACTCAATGTAATTCTGATAACGATCGTGAATGGTCGCAGAGAAAGCCGCGGTCAGATCGCTGCTCGTGGGCACTCGCCGCACCTTCTCGGTAGTTTCGATGGACTGCCGGAAATAATCTTCCGCCGCGTCAAGGTTGCCACTTCTCGAGTCTAAACGTCCCAGCATGTAATAGACCGAGGCCTGATTTAAGCTATCTGATAACCCAATAAATTCCTGCAATGCTTGCTGATATTCTTGACGCGCCGGTCCAAGTCGTCCCTGCTGCTGATAAGCCTGGCCCATCAGCGCGCGCACCCGTGCGACCTCTGTCGGATTAGCGGATTGAGCATAAATGGCAAGGGCCTGTTGCAAATACTCTAGAGCCGTAGCCGCGTCCCCCATAGCGTTCCGGACTCTGCCGAGATATTCGTAGCTGGTCGCCGCATCGAGGCCGGCTTTCTTTTCGACGCCGTCCAGGACTTGCTGGAACTGCGTTAAAGCTTCCTCGTACTCACCGAGAAGATAGTAGGTCTCTCCGAGTCCCAAAGTCGCCTGTCTGATCCCGTGAAGGTCTTGCGCCTGGCGAAAATAATCAAGCGCTTTCTCGAAATGAGTGATTCCTAGCTCCGGCAAACCTCTCTCATTGAAAGCTTCGCCGAGTTGCGCTTCAATCTGTCCCATCTTGACCGGCTCGGCTTTTTCATCGAGCAGACCTTCGGCCTGGGTGAGCAGCGAAATAGAGCTTTGCCATTCTCCTTTGCGAAACTCGATGAAGCCCAACATGATCAAAGCTTCGGCTTGCTCCGAAAGATTGCTCAGCTCGCGCCAAAGCCGCAACGCCTCTTGATAGTTCTGCGTAGATTCCGGGAGCAGATTTTGCGCCAGGTAACAGCGCCCAATCTGCGAGTGGGTACGTGCCACACCGGCTTTGTCATCCAAACTTTTCCAAAGCACCAGGGCCTGCTGCGCAGTCTGCAAAGCAACGACATGATCCTCGTAATTTTGAGAATCACTCAGCGTGAGGAGTGCTTGCGCCTGACCGCGAGTGTAACCGGATTGCTCGCTCAACATCAGTGCCTTGTGGAGTGCTTCTTCGGCTTGCTCTCTCTTTTGACCCAGCAAGTAACTTTCGCCAAGTCCATTTAGGCTGTCGACTTCGGTTTCCGTGGAGGGAGATTGCTTGAGTAATCCTAACGCTCGATCATAGCTGTCTAGTGCATCACTCGGAGCATTTAGAATTAACTGAAGATGGCCCACGCGATTGAGAATGCGCGCTGCCTCGAGCTTTTCGTCGATGCTGAGATAAAGGCGGGACGCATCTTCCAACTTTTGCAGGGCTTCTTGCCGCGCTTCGACAGTAACGGCCTCATCGTTTGCTGAGTCGGCGGTTTGCCTGGCGATCTCCTTCGCCTCTGAAGCGTTTAGCGCCCGAACACTGGTAGAGGAACAGATCAAGACCGACACTAAGACGACGATGAAACTGGGGGACGTCACTCTCGAAGTTTACCAGCCTTCTTTCCTTTGGCAAGAGGTTTGCGGGTGTAGGGCGGAAAATTCTTAATGGATGGACCGGAGTCCGTACCAGTCGGGTCAGCCGAGCTTGTTTTAACGGTGCCTGGTGGGTCATCAAGCGTACCGGAACCCTGATCTCCGAGCTGACCACCCCGTGCTAGAGTCGTAATTTCTTCCAGCAAGTCTTCCACGAGTGTAGGTTTGTATGCCGGTTCACCCTTCGGACGCGGTTCCGATCGTCTCGGGTCGCGCATCGTCTCAGTGAAATACCGCGCCAAAAATTCTCGCCAGGAAGTCTTTTCAAATTTGTAACCCTCGTATTCATTGGGCCAGAAATTTTCGTTAATCGGAGCCGACCAAGGAAAGAAAAGCGAAAGCCCGTGAGAATACTGATATGACGGACCGGCGATTTCCGACTTGATAATCAGCCGGTTATCGTCCGGTTCCAGCGCTTCTCGCAAAGCACGACTCGCTTTTTGGATTGCCCGCAGCTTGCTATTCGCTTGTTTCGCTTTTGCACATCTCTGATCAAGACGGAAACAGAAGTCGTAAATATCTATAAAGGCCTCGTCCCAGTAGCTCTGCGCGTCCCAATGGGCCAGCAGAATGCACTCCTTCGCCAAGCGATCTGTAAGTCCGCCTTTCAGGGCCTTCGATAGTTCCTTGAGTGGAGTCGTCAACTCCTTGACCTTTTTCAAGTCGCACAGACACAGGTCAAACGAATAGCCCGCCAGCTCGAAGTCATAGCTGTTCCGCAAGCAGCAATCGAAGATTTCTCTCAAGGTGGTTTTGACATCTGAGCCATCGAGATGATTCTGAAAAACATGCATCAATATCTGCCGATAAGGCCAACTCCCCACAAAGGCAGGTCCTTCACACGCCAACATGTAGTTGGCCGTGCCCTGAAGCTCATAAGCTACTTCCACTGCGCTCATGGAACAGCTATGAAAACTTACCAGCTCGAGAGATTGATCGTCGTGCCTAATCTCTTTTTTGAAATCGCTGAGAATTTTGCCGAGATTTTTCAGTGATAGCGAATGCTCAGTTGCGTGCTCGTCAAACAGAAATATGTCACTGCCGACGACCAGGCCGTGGCCCAAAAGGAAAAGGATGTAATGCCGCGCGGGATAATGCTTACGGCAGAATTCGATGAATCTATTCAGAGACTTCCTGGGACTTAGCTCAGCGACCTTATCATCGGTCCTGGCCTTGCCGGCTGGCGGTGTTGGCGGGCGATAACGAGGACCCTCCGCGCCGAGGGACTTCTTGATTCGGTCTTTGATCAAACCTCCATCGCGGTTCTTTTGCTCGCCCCAAAGTCTGTCTTCGACCAATGTCGGAACATCGGGAGTGTTCGAACCGATTTCGTATTTCTCCGGCGCTTCCAATTTGTTAATCAGGTTCACTTCAAAGATGTGCGTGGGCGCGCCTTCCGCTTGCGGATCAAATTGGGCGATGACATTGATCTCAGGATGAAACCCAGCTTGTTTGATCGACTTGAGTTGGGAAACGATGCCGGCCGCCAGCGGGTTATCGCTCGCAAAATAGAACATCAGCGTCCATTCTTTTTTCGACATCTCACCGGCCCTCCTCAATTGAGGCTAAGGTCTGAAAGAGCAATCATGGGCGGGAGTGCAGTTGCGGAGACTTCGGAATCGTCCCCTGAGAAATAACGGATGTGCTCAACCGGACCTTTATCGACGAAGGACATTGCCCCATCCGCCGAACGATCTCGTGCATTCCGTTACTGTATGACTTTGATGAGTGAAACGTTTCAGGCTTCGCTTGCGATCTATTAGTAGATAGGTGATGGAGTGAACAGGTCTGGCCAAGGCGCGGGGGGCCGCAGAACCAAGCGAGCCGCGCGGCCCCTTTTGCCCAAATCTATCGGCAGAGCACTCCCATTACCGTCCCCGTGCCTGCGTGGCTAGGATCTGGTCCATAGCCAGGATTGGTGTTGATGATCGCCATCTGTGGGATATTCCCAGATATCACCGAACCTGAATTGGTGATCGAGCTCGACACAAGGACCGTAATGTATCTCGGCACACTTGATGGTGGCCCGGAATTGTTGCCTGGATCGCTTGTCCATTTGCCACCACACGTTGCCGGATTCGGATTCAGCGAGTTTGCATAGCCTTTGAAGCTTGACGGCGCCGAGCCACCACTTAACAAATTAGATTTGGCCCATTGCGCTCCCCAGAAAGTCGCTTGCTGGCCGACTCCGCCATTGAGATCGCCGATCACAAAGCCGACAAGTGGCGGAGGCGTTACCGTGAGTGTGCCGTTCAAGTAAGTGATCGAGTAATTGGCGGAGCTCTGGCCGCTCGGAATAATCGCGTAGCTGCCGGGAAGGCTGAGCGCGTCCGCGGCAGGCGAGGTGGCAAATACCAGTGCGCCTGCGAGGTTGCTCGGATTCTGACCGAGTACAAAGCCTATGTACATCGCCGTGAACGTGGGCATCGGGTCGCCGTATTGGTTAGTCGCATCGTCTGCCTTCAATGTCAGCGGCGCCGGCCTAATCGAGATGGTGCCGTCGATGGTCGTGATGCTGTAGTTGCCCAGTTTATTGTTTGGATCAGACAGCGTTGCGACAATCGGATAGCCGCCGACATTGCTTGATGCAGTTGCCGGGGTGCCGTAGCTCGGAGTTATGTTGTCGCCATTTTGGACGCCATCGATCGCGCCGGTCAGTGGCGGATTAGCTGCTCCATAAATTCTCGTCTTGTTATCGGCTGACACGATCAAAGCTGACTTAGTGACCGTTAGCGCGCCGTTGGTTAAACTGACGCTGTAATTGTTTAGCTTGTTACTTGGATCGGCCAAGCTGGGGACGATGGCGTAAGAACCAACCGGGCTGCGTGAAGTCGCAATTGTGCTGAATGACGCGGTAAGGCCATCGTCATTCTGAACGCCCGTGATGGCTCCGGTGAGAGCTGGATTGTTCGCGCCATAGACGCGCGATTTATCATCGGCTTGCACCGATAATGGTGCTTTCAAGACATTGATGGTCACATCTTTCGACGCTACACCGTAGTTGGTGGTGTCACTTGGCGTGAAGTCCACATGCAGTGTTTGCCCATTGCCTGCAAAAAGGGTCGTGTGGCTGGGCGGTGTGTAGTTAAACGTACCGGGCACGTTGGCTGTGGCATTCAATTGAGTAGCGCCCAATGCCGTCCCGTAACCAACGTCCGCAGGGTTGGACCAGTTGACTACGGATGAGGCTTTGCCGATCTCGAAGTTTTTCGAGTCACTACTGCTGTCATGGTTGTCGTCGCCGGTGAAGCTCGCCGACGCAGCATAGTCGCCTGCGTTCGTCGGCGCGGTTGTGGACGGGCTGTAGCTGGTCGCCTTCCGCCCGCCATAAGTCAACGTCAAGCTCTGGCTGAGGCCGCCCACGCCGGTTACCGTTGCGGCGCCACCGTGCGGACTGCCATCATAGGTCGCGTCGCTAATGGTTATGGACGCCGTCGAGCTTGCCTTGCGAATGCTGAAGGACTGCGAAACATCCGAAGCCGCGTTGTAGATGCCGTTGCCACTTTGCGAAGCCGTGATGGTGCAACTTCCGGTGGCGGTTATATGCACCGCAGCGCCTGAAACTGTGCAGTTGCCGGTCGCGGCGAAACTAATGGCCAGCCCCGACGAGGCCGTGGCGCTCACAGTAAAGTCCGCATCACCGAAAGTTCTGTTCGTCAGCGCGGCGAACGCGATCGTCTGATCCACCTTCCTCACCGATACATTAAAGCTGGCTGAAGCGCTGTTCCCGTGTACGTCTGTCGCCGCGCAGCGGACAGCGGTTTGCCCAAGCGGGAATGTGCTTCCCGCAGCCGGAGAACAGTTGACTGGGAGTGTCCCATCAACAATGTCAGTTGCAGTTGGATTCGAGTAGTTCACTACTGCTCCAGCAGACGAAGTTGCGGTCGTTGTAACGCCGGATGGAACTCCCGAGATAACAGGCGGAGTCGTATCTTGCACCGTCACAGTAAAACTCGCGCGGCCCGTATTTCCATGTACATCTGTGGCCGTGCATTGAACAGTGGTTATGCCCAAGGGAAATGTACTGCCGGAAGCCGGGTTGCAAACCACGCGAACATTTCCATCCACAATGTCAGCCGCCGCCGGATCGTTCCAGCTAACCACTGCCCCTGAAGGGCCGGTAGCCTCAAGAGTTATTGCTGCTAACTGATCAGACATCCACGTGTCACCCTGGCCTGCGCCGCCGAAGATCACGAGCTTCGATTGCAAGGAGTCATACGCCATCGCGGTGGCACGCCGCGAAGGGTTCGTCTGGGGCATCAACTGTGTCCAGGAGGTTCCATTCCATTCCCAGGTGTCGTTCAAGTTATCTCCACCAAACAGCACTGTGGTTTGGCGAGCGGCGTCATATGCCATCGCGTGACCGCGCCGCGCTGAAGGGTTCGAGCCCGCAGGAGTAATTTCCGTCCAGGCTGTGCCATTCCATTGCCAAGTGTCCTGCATATAAACACCCTGATAGGTGAAGCCGCCAAAGAGCACGATCTTTGAACTGGACGTGTCAGACGCTAAGGCATGCTGTATTCGACCGATTGGACCAGTCGACGATTTCAATATCCAGTTGGTCCCGTTCCACGCGTAGGTTTCACCATTTTCCGGATAGACCCAGTAGGGACGGCCACCAAACAGAATTACCTGTTGCAGATTAGGATCGTAGGCCAACTCTGTTCCCCAAAGGCCGACATAAACGATAGTGCTGGCAGGTTTTTGCGCCCACGTTCTGGTGGCGCTGTCCCACTCCCAGGTATCGCCGGTTATGCTGACGTTGCTGTACTGCGGATCAACTTGACCGCCATAAATCACGATCTTCGAACGGGCAGCGTCGTAGGCCATGCCGAAATACGATCTGGGGATCGGCATGCTGCCGCTGCTCGGTGTGACGTTCGTCCAGGTGTTGGCTGCCACGTCATATTCCCATATATCGTTGCGACGCCCGGTTGCATCGCTACCGCCAAAGAGAACGACCCGATGACGGTTCGAGTCGTAAACCATGCGATGACCGCTTCGCGCGCTGGGCTTTGGAGCGTTCGGGTTGGTGTTGAACCAGTTGAGACTCTGCGCCATGCTCGGCAGTCCTGAGATCACGGGCGCAATCGTGTCTTGCACTATGACACTGAAACTCGAGTGTGCCGTGTTGTTGCGTGCGTCCGTGGCGCTGCAATGCACCGCGGTCGAACCGAGTGGGAAGGTACTGCCTGATGGCGGATTGCAAGTTACAGCAACACTGCCGTCGACAAGATCGGTAGCCATGGCTGCGTAAGTCACAAGCGCGCCATTTGGGCCCATCGCTTCCGTCGTGATGTCCGCGTGCGCCATCAACGCCGGCGGTGTCGTGTCTTGCACCGTCACAGTAAAGCTCGCGCGTCCCGTGTTGCCATGCGAATCTGTGGCCGTGCATTGAACGATGGTGGTCCCGATCGGGAAGATTGAACTGGACGCGGGCACACAGTTAACCGGCACTGTCCCGTCCACCGTGTCCGTTGCCGCTGGCGAATTCCATGTCACCGGCGCGCCGTTCGGCCCGGTCGCCTCGGCGGTGATCGAAGAGATGGGTCGCGAGAACCACGTGTCGGCTTGCGCGACGCCGCTGAAGAAGACGAGGCGCGACTGCGAATCATCGTAAACCATCGAGGTCGCGCGAGCCGAAGGGGTGGTCGGTGGGTAGGCGAGCTTCCACGCTGTCCCGTTCCACTCCCACGTGTCATTGTGATCTCCGCTTTCTCCACCGCCGAACAGAACTGTAACGTGTCGCGCAACACTGTAAGCTATTCCCGCGTTGCTGCGAGCAGACGGACTAACGCCTGAAAGCGCGACCTGAGTCCACGCGCTTCCGTCCCATTCCCAGCTATCGTTTAAGCTGTAAGGATCCTGTCCCCCAAACATCACCACTCTCGAACGCGCCAGGTCCGTCGCCATCGCCGGCAAGAAACGCGGAGGTGGATAAGAGCTTGGAGTAATGTTGGTCCAATTGTTTCCGTCCCAAGCCCACGTGCCGGCCTCTCCCCAGTTATAGTAAGCGTGCCCGCCAAATAAGATCACTTCATGTCGATTCGGATCGTAGGCCATCCCGGAACCCAGAAGCCCTCCATAAACAAGCGAACTCGCTCCGGGCTTCGCCTCCCATGTCCGTGCGGCCGGATCCCACTCCCATGTATCCCCCGCTTGCCAACCGTCGATCTCGCCGCCAGAGATCACTACTTTGTTGCGAGCGATGTCATAGGCCATGCCGAAGTCCGAGCGGCCAACCGGCATATTCCCAGTTGTGGGGGTCACATTTGTCCACGTGTTGCTCCCCGTATCGAATTCCCAGACATCATTCAGATGCGATGCACTTACATAGGTCCCGCTGTGCGGAGCATTGGGAGCATGTCCACCGAAAAGAATGACTTTGTGACGCACTGGATCGTAGACCATCCGATGGCCGATGCGCGCGCTCGGAGCGGCGCCGCCCGTGCTGACGTTGACCCAGTCGAAGGCCTGCTCCGTGCCGGGGAGGTTCGAGATCGAGGGCGCAGTCGTGTCGCACACGGTCACGCTGAAGCCGCCCGAGGAGGTGTTGCCCGCACCGTCTTGGGCCGAGCAGTGCACGGTCGTATTACCCAGAGGAAAAGTACTCCCAGATGCCGGCGAGCAATTCATCGGAACATTTCCACTAACCACATCGGTTGCCGAAGCTGCGTAATTGACAACGGCGCCGGCAGCGCTGGTGGCTTCAGCGACGATGTCGGTGGGAACAGTCAAGCTCGGCGCGGTAGTGTCCACGATGTTGACCTGAAAATTTCCGGTAGACACGTTGCCGTGAGAATCGGTAGCACTGCATTGTACAACCGTCGATCCAAGCTGAAACGCGCTGCCTGACGAGGGCGAACACTGAACGGCAACCGGCCCGTCCACTAAATCGGTAGCTGAGACGGAATAGGTCACTGCCGTTGTTGAGCCTGCGGCCTCAAGCGAAGGATTCGCAGGCAAGTTCAGCACTGGCCCTTTCGTGTCGACCACATCTACAGTCGTCGAACAACTGACAGGCGCCGCCTTCCCGTCCGATACGCTGACGCTGACCGTGTGGTGACCTAGCGTGTAGGCACTACTCAAAGTCACAGTCGAGGCGGCCATGCTTGCGAGAACACTCACCGATGGAAGAGCGTTTCCATCGACACTCCAGGAAACAGTGAGCGCGTCGCCATTGGGGTCTTGCACCTGGACCGGGAGGGCCACACTGGCGCCTGCCGACGAAATTGCTTCGGCGCTCGTTACCGGTGGACAAGTAATTGTCGGCGGTTGATTGGTTTCCACAAAAATGCTCATGGAATTCAGAGCCTGAAGACTGGTGTTGTCGGTCGCAGAGAACGTAATGACGTGAGTTCCGCCGTCGGCGTTTGTGGGTGTCCAGTTGAATGTGCTGCTTACGGGTGATGGGCCCGTGACCTGCAAAGTCGGGTTCATGTTCGCGCTGGTCGGCAATCCGGAGACGTTGAGGGTAATTGGGGTGTCCGGATTTCCGGTGGCGGGGTTTATATCGGGATCGGTGCCGGTGATTGTGAACGAAACGTGCGTTCCCGGAGCAACCGAAAGTGACTGAGCAGAACCGGAGCCATTAATCAAGCATGACGGAGCGACGCCGATGACTTGAACGATTTTCAGAAGAATATCAACGGCTGTTTTCGATTTCACATGGCCATTTGAGTCCAGGTCCTCAATTATGATTTGCGTGGACCAGTAGTTTATTTGATCGAGTCCGACGTTATTCCAGGTCACTAGTCCCGTAGTCGAATTAATACTCAGGTTGGGCACGCCGGGTATCAAAGTTTCACTTTGCGAGGCAATTCTAAAGCGCAGCGGATCCCGATCCAGGTCGGAGGCCGGTACGAAAAACGAAGCGTTACTGCTGGCCGGGACATTGACGATGGGAACCAAAGACGAGGTGGGAGAGTTGTTGGCGCTAAAAGGACTGACGATGGTATCAAAACGCCAGGAGCCGCTTGATCCGTTGTTGAGGGCGAAGATGCGACAGCAATTACTACTGTACGCGGTATAAGGGCCGACTCCGCCGTAAATATGTTGTACAGTCATCTCGCCGGCAATCCAATCCTCGGTAATGCTCTCGGATGTGACCTTTAAAGTAATATTGATACTGCCGCCATCTCCGAAGAAGAAGGTGTCAGGAGTGAACGTCTGTCCAATCGTGGGCGTGGATCCGGAGAAGAAGGCGCTTCGTCTCCACGCCTCTTTAATGTGAAACTCGACTGTGCCCGTTGCATTGCCGTTGCTGTTGAGCACGGGGCGATAGTCCACATTGCCGTAGCGAAAGTGACTTGCGTGCGCTTCCACGTTGGCGAGACAAAGAATACTCACTGAAAATAGAATAAAGAGCGCTCGCCTTTTCATTGATTCTCCAATCCGGTTCATGAGTTCATCTCCTCTGGGCGTTGCGTAGCAATGCGCCAGTGATTGCTGATTGAGAGCCGCGACTCGGCTCTAGAAACTGAGACTTATGCTCCCGCTGGACAGCGGATAATCCTCAACGTTGACCACTTGGACGGTCCCGTTGCCGCTCGATACATTTTTGAAGGTTTGACTGCCGAGGTTGAGATTGAGCTGAACAGCATCTACTGACGCAAGTTTTCCGTCGGCGCTGAAAGAAATTGATCCGGCTGAGAGAGACCCACTCAGTGTGCCCTTTTGAATTGGCTGATCGCTTGGCCCTCCATGATCGGGGTCATTACCGTTGTCCTGATGGTTATCAGGTGGCGGTATTTCGGCGACCACCAGGGCCCAGTCGCCACCAATAATGGCACGGCCTGATCCATCGCGATCGATCATGAGCGTCAAGGCTCCCGGCAGATCGCCAACCGCGTCCATGGTGATGACCACGCGATTGTTCTCGACATAGGAAACTCGAGCGCGGCTTAGCGAACCGCTAAGGACCGTAGCCGTGCTTCTTCCCGTCGATGTTTTGAAGACCCGCACTGCGTTTTTGATCGATGTAAGCGGAGACAAAAACGGCGAGTGGTTTGGTCTTGCGATTATGGTCCAACCGAGTCCCGCGAGTGCAGTCAGCGAGACAGTGGAGACCAGATGTTTAATGTGCATGGAGTGCTTTCCTTCCCTTATTCAAAGTTCAGTCGAGAAACAACCACCGCTTCAGACAGAATGGTCGGCGCGGCAAAAACATTTCACAGAGACCTTCTAGTTGACATAGCCCGCGAGACAAATTAGTCTTCGCGCGTCAGTTATCAGTTCCTGCGCACTTTCCGTTCTAATCCGAGTTCCGATGAAGACGGGTTGGGTTCTCAGTCAAGAAGACTTTGATCGGTTGCTCCATTGGCTTGATGCTAATTTGGAAGCGGCCGGCAGGGAGTACGAAACCATCCGCCAACGTTTGATTAAGATTTTCGCTCGACGCGGCTGCTCGGAGGCTGAGGATCTCGCCGACGAGACCATCAACCGCGTCACGTCGAAATTGGAAACCATTATGGACGACTACGAAGGCAGTCCGCGCTTCTATTTCTACCGAGTCGCCCAGTTGGTCCACATGGAATATTTGAAAAGGCCAAAGCCGCCAAATGTAAGTTGCGATCTAACTGTGTTCAATGGAGAGAAAGAACGCGAATACGAATGCCTCGATGACTGCCTGGAGCGATTATCGCCAGATCAGCGCGAACTCGTATTGCAGTATTATCAGAAGGACAAGCGCGCGAAGATCGAGGGCCGCCAGCGGCTGGCGGAACAGTTGGGGATAGCTGTGAATGCCTTGCGAATCCGCGCGCATCGGATTCGTTCACTATTGCAACAGTGTCTGAACGAATGCCTTGAGGAGCAGTCAGTCCATTGAAATCCGTTACAGTACCCAGAGCGGTAGCGACGGGCCCGTCGTCTGAAATGCTTTGCGGCAATTAATCATTCAATGTAGGACTGGCCCCAAAGTAAGAGTGTTTGACATGACTCCAAGTCCCGAAATTCAAGGGAATATCAAGAAGTACTTGTTGGGGCAACTCGCCGGAGCGGACCTCGAAGAGATCGAGCGCAGGGTCCTAACCGACGATGACTTCCACCAGGAAGTACAGATCATGGAAGACGAACTCGTCGACGAATACGTCAATGCGGACCTCAGCGCCGAAGAGCGCCGCCTGTTCGAAAAGAATTTTCTCACCGATCCCGAAAGCCGCAACAAGCTCCGCCTCGGCCGTGCTCTGGACAGACATCTTTCAGCTCAGTCTTTAGAACGACGCCAAAAAGCGCTCTTTCCGTTCTTGCCATTTCGGAGTCCGATCGTATCGTACTCTTTGGCAGCCGCCGTTCTGGTGATCGTGGGCGCTGTCTCCTGGGTCGTCTTCAGGACTTGGAGAAATTCAATCCCGCGTGAGTCTGGTAAAATTCTCGCCATCGAGTTGACGCCGGGACTTACTCGCAACGAAGGAGCGATCAAAAGGTTTGCCATTTCTCCAGGAACTGATTCGGTAGAGTTAGAGTTAAGAATCGCGAGCGTCGATCAATATCAAAGCTATCGCGCGCTCTTGCAAACAGCAGAGGGCACGGAAACATTTAGGATTGATGGCCTGCGGGCTACTACGAAAGACTCGCATGTTGTCGTTCCTTTCAAGTTAGCTGCAGGACTTCTCACTCGAGGCGATTACTACGTCAAACTGAGCGGGCTTAGTCCGCGCGGTGAGTACGAAGATGTAGACAGGTATCCCTTCCGCATAACCAATAACTAAGTCCCTCCGAATTCACATCTTGTGCCTAAGAATCTTTCTTCGTCTCCGTCTCAAGAAAAGAAATACGAACGCTGGAAATGTTGAGATGAGCACAGCAAGCGCTGCGATTTGCCACACGCCTAGCCGAGGTTTCAACATTTCTTTTTGGTTGTATTGACCCTGGAGGACAAATGCGGCCCAGTAATAGGGGGAGTGCCAGCGCTTTTGCTGCCACATCGCAATCTGCGCGTCTCTTAACGCCGCCGCAGGAGTTAAGTCTCGCTTGAACATGCCCTCATAGAAATGTTTCATTAATTCTGCGGTCGCCTCGTCATCAACTTTCCAAAGCGAAGCCGCCACGCCCCCAGCGCCCGCATACATGAAACCACGCGTAAGACCGATCAATCCTTCGCCCTTCACTTCCTTTCCCAGCGCCGTGTTGCAGGCGCTCAAAACGACAAGGTCGACGGGCAGTTTCAAATTGTAGATGTCGTGCATCCGCAGGAAGCCGTCTTGAGGACGTCCTTGCTCGTCGACGAGCGAAAGCACAAGACCGGATAATTCCGGATGCTCATAATCTACAAAGCCGTGCGTAGCGAAATGCACGATGCGGTACTTGCTTAGGTCTGTTCCGCTAATGGTAGCGCGGCTGGCATCGAAGCCGACGGCCTTCAATCCGCTGCGCCAGGGAACGACCGACATGATGGCTTCCGCTTCTTCACGCGACGCCGGCAGAGGAGGTATTCTCAGGCCAGTGCCAAGGCCAACGTCTCTGAAAGCTTCCTGCACCTGCATCTTCGGCGATGCTTCTTCTATCTTCTTTAAAGTTTTCGAAGGCTGGTTGTCAGTGAAATCCGTTGATTTAACGCGAGGATCATCCGCCTCGAAGACTGGATTCGCGAACACTGCAATGCTGTTTGAAGCTGACTTGCGCCGTGCTGCATCGCTGAGCACCACCGTCAGAGCTGAGGCTGAAGGCTCGTTAACGATCTCGTGATCCACAATCAATGGGACCTGGTCTTCGTTTCCTGTTGTCTGCGATGATTGCGCTAAAGATTCAGTGCTGGTCGGCTTTCGTGGGACCAGCAGAGCCTGAAAGGGAATGTATTGCAACGCTCCATCTGGAACGATTAACAATCGCTTGGTTCCAAGCTTGTCGGCGACTGGCGCGAGCACAAGTTTGCTAAGATTAGCGGCTTCTTCCATAAGATGTGCGTTAGCTTCAGCAATGCGAGTCTGTCGTTGTTCAAATGTTTCCTCGGCAACCGGCTGGTTCGCAGTTAACAGCTCATAGAACCGGCGAGCCACGTCTTCGATCTGACTCCGGGGAGGCAATTCATAGCTCGAAACCTCTTGGAGCGTAACCACCCACACGTAGCTTCGCTCGTCACCGAGCATGTACTCTAAGAGCAACGAATCTTCGTCCAGTGCCTTCCGTCTGATCTCACGCAACCTCGGTAGCTGCGGTTGCATTAATGCGGCATATTGCGGGCTTTTCGATTTGATCTGAGTTCTTACGTCATCATATCGCGTAGTAATCTCTTCGATCTCACGGGTCACTATTGCCACCTCAGCCATATCCTTTCTTGCAAGTAGTTGAACGCGACGCTCAGCTTTGGCATCAAGGTCGCGTTCAAGTGAGCGTTCCCGTTCGAGTAAGGCCGGATCGATGGCTTCTCGAATGCCCGTCCGCTCTTCCTTCAAAACCTCGATCAGAGAACGCGCGCGCGCCCGCTCACTAATCTCAAAGGCCTGGTGATCGAAGTCTTGTGTCGGATATTCCCGATGCAAGTGCATTATGATGTCGGCCGCAACTTCGTAGCTTTGGTGCACAGTGGCAAAATATGAAGCGCGAAGTTCATCGCTTACGACATCTGAGCGTAACGTTTCGATGAGAGCAATTGCAGATTCAATTTTCTCTCTTGCCGCTGCCAATTTGTTGCGGTCGCGTTGGACACGCGCGATCTCGACGAGCGTAAGTGATTCGGCGAAACGATCGTTAATAGTACGCGTGATCGCTAGGGCCTGATCGAAATATCTCAATGCCTGCTGGTCCTGTCCCATCTTGACGCGTAGTTTACCGACGTGGTCGAGGACTCGTGCCTCGCCACGCGGGTCTTTCCCGTGAGTAAGCTGCAAAGCCCGCATGTAGTCCCGCAGTGCCTGTTGTTTCTCCCCAAGTCCTTCGTGTACTTCTCCCGTTTGGGCCAGCAAATACGATTCAAGGCGCACGCTCTTGAGAGAACGAATTATCGCGCCAGCTTGCTCATAGTGATCGAGCGCTTGTCGCTCTGAATTCATGGAGTGAGAAAACATGCCCAGAACAATATGCGCCGCAGCCTCGCCCCAGGGGTCGGATATTCCGCTGTAGAGGGATAGAGTCTGCTCGTCATACCAAAGTGCTTTTTCAGCCTTACCTAACTCGTAATATACATAACCCAATCCGGCGCAGAGCTCCGCTCGAAGAAACGGATTCTCCATTTGTTGCGATAAGGCCATCGCCTTACTATAGTAGTTCAGCGCCTCTTGTTTGTTTCCAGTCCTTGAATGCAGGTGACCAAAAGCAGCGAGAACATACGCCTGTCCGCGGTAGTCCCCGACCGCCTGAAATAGCGGGAGTGCCCGCTGGTAAGCGTCGAGGGCGGCTTGGATCTCTCCCAGGTTTACGTTAGCGTATCCAGCCCTGAGAAGTGCCTGTGCTTGTCCTCGCCGATCCTGCAATTGCTGCGAAATTCGGAGCGCCGCCTGCTCGTATTCCAGCACTCGATGAACCTCGCCCTGTTCGTCATAGACGACACCCGTGTTACTTAAGGCCCGGGCCTCGTTTTGAGGATTGCGATTAGCTCGACTTAACTCCAAGGCGGTTGAGCAGGCGTTCAAGGCGTTCTTGTACTCCCCTCCCATCGCTTGAAGAAAGCAGATGTCGCTTAGGATCCTGCTTTCCTCGTTTGAATCCTTTGCTTTCCGGCTGCTGGCGAGACCCTGTTGGAAGAATCGGATGCCGGCCTGCTTTTCGCCCCATTCCTGAAACATTTCCCCAATACTACGCAGAATCTCCGCCTCTGTTGACGCATCACCCGCTTTGCGGGCGAGGCTTAATGCCTGTTGATAGGTTTGACCAGCTTGACGATTCGCCGTGATGTCCAGCGCCGCCCGCAGCTTCTTCGCCTCAATCATTGCCATCCTGGCAGCGACCAAGTCCGGGTCGTACTCAGTCATGGATCTCATCTCTACGATACCGGTCTCGTAATGTCCGGCTACTGATTCCGATTCGCAGCCCGTAATCCGCAACCGATAATTGGCGGAACGCGTAGCAATCCAGGAAATGTGTGTCGGGCTATCGTCGTCGCACGCAGTTTGAAGGACCATGCGGCCTTCGGAGTCATAAAGGCTTGCTCGCAGGCGGATGCCTGAGACCCGCAGCATTAAGTCTATAAACTGGTTTGCCTCGGCAGATACGATGAAGCGTTGCTCTTGTTGCGAAGAGATATCACGCGCGGCGGGTCGGTTGAGTTCTAATGATTGTTCGCTTTCCCCGCGATCCTGGGCATTAGCGTCAAGAGTAGACGAACCGCCACTGAGTTGGGCCATAAACTCAAGAAAGGTGAAGGCAACGCAGATCAGTAAAAGAGGGGCCGCCTCTCTCGCAGATTTTCTCGAGTTTTTATCGAGCAAAGACAGTGCGCCCCCTCCTCACTCGACAAAAGATAAGCCTTCTATCCAGGGAACCGTAGAACCAAACCCGCCCGTTATTCACTATTTCTGACGCAGTCCTTTGAACCATTCCTCGCCCCAAGTTATGGGCGGATTCCTCATGCTGTGCACAGACTCAGTGGGGCCGTGATCAATTGGTTCTACTCGTCGCCGATTTCTTTTGACTGGTATATCCTCGAGTGCTAAATTGCTAGCAATCTTTTTCTGGTACGCAGCCTTTTGATTATCCCTGTGGCGTTGTCCACGCCGCGTTAGCGTGACGTAATCGATCAGGAAGTCAAGCCAGTCAGCGCCGGTCTTTTTTGCAAAGTCCAGATTTCCGTAATAACCAAAGATATTTGCCCAAGGAAAGTAGACGGATACGCCGTAAGAGTACTGATAGTCGGCTCCACAGAAACTGGTTGCCAACACCATCTCCTCGATACTGTTCCGAACGCCCTCGCATGTCTTACTAAATTCTGCAAGGTGTTTATCATTGCTGGCGCCAAGTCCACCAACATGATGGATAAGCAGGTCGCAAAAATCGTGGAGATCCACAAACAACTCTCCGTTATAGGATTGCGCTTTCCAGTGGGCGAGCACGAGGGCATCCTTAAACGCATTACTAAAATCAAGATCCGAATTCTTGAGTCCGCGTTTGATCGCGCGGCCCAGATCCTTAATCTTTCTTGTCAGATCAGGAGAACGATCCAGGTCGAGCGCCGACAGATCAGTTGAGAGAGCAGTGTTAACTGCCTGTTCAACGTACGAATTTACGTATTTTGTGACGATTACCGGCGCCAGATCTTTACCTTCAACCTTCCCGCCCTGGTCGTAGATGAACTGAATGATCTGTTCATAAGGCCAGCCGGGATTTGGGGTCAAGCTCTGTGAACCCACGAGAATCTTCGCCTTCCCGTGAAGTTGGAGACATATCTCAGCCATGCTCATCAGGCAGGAGTCCATTCCCAGTATTTCCAAGCTGATACCCAGCTTGTCCTTAACCTGGTCCAAGGCTTCCTCCAAAACCTCGAGCTTCATTGACTGAGCGGGGTTTTCATCCTTAAGCAGAAAGCCCTCCTCAATTCCACTCCCATGTCCACACAAAACTAACATGTATCGGCTGGCTGGGAAGTTGTCCTTTGTCCAACTAACGAAGTCGAAGAGAGTTTTTGGATCCGCGGTGTCGGTTTCGTACCCACCGGAACGGAGAATCTTAGGGAAATGGCGTTTGTAGCCGCTGAACTTTATTTGCCCTTCGTCAACCCAAACCCGATCCCTGGCAATGGCGCTTGGGTTAGCACGCCCCTGGATCGCCCGAACATGCGGGTGCTTTTTCGAGTTTAAGTTCATAACCATTCGTCTGGTTGCTACCCGCGGATCACTTGGGTCGAACTGCGCGAGCACGTGAATGAGGTTCCCGGTAAGTACTTTCCTCAACGCTTCGAGTGCGGTAACGCTGTTTTCAGCCAGATTATTGTCACCGGCCATATAAACCATGACTGTCCACTCGGCCAGTGAAAGAGCAGAGGCATGGGCAGTGGCCACTTTCTGCTTTGTCAGCGAACTTCTTTTGTTAGGCTTCCTTTTCAACTGATTGCCAGTACTTTGTTTTTTCGTCATGGTGTCTCACTTTCTGTCTGAGTCAAGTTCCCACTTCGAGTAACGTCTCAAGTGTTAGCCCTCTCCAAGAGAGGAGTTCTCTTGCTTCTCCTTACGTCAAGTCAACGACCACGCTTATTCGTGTCCGAGACTCCGCTGGGAATTTGATTATCGGCCTTCAGTTAGATGAGCAGGCTTCTTACGTCTCCGATTGCGGCAAGATATACTTCCGCAGGCAAGAAATATCGACTATTTAAGCCGTTACCGTCTGGTCCGCCAAGGTTATGCTTAAGAACTCGCTAGAAGAAGCATCAGAGGTAAGGCGCACAATAGAGACCACATGAGTTCTGAGACAATGCTGGGCCTTCGAACTCGCAGATACTAGTCCGGTGGCTAATAATTGTCAACCATTCGTTACTTCACCATTCGTTACTTCAAACTTCCAACTCGCTTGCCGGAATTTCGTTCGGCGCCGGCTTGAGAACTCTCGTGTCTCCATACAATTAATGGCGGCAGCGCGCAAAACGTTTCAGTGCAACGCTCCAGGGAATCCAGCGAGACTGCGATCCAGCCCCTTGGCACTGTTTCCCGACTTGACGCGGTCGTTCACTGTCTCATGCCCGCAGGTTGATGTTGTAGGTCTTAATCTTCGAATTCAACGTCATGGGATTCATGCCCAGCAGGCGCGCGGCGCGGGATTGGTGGCCGCTGGTTTGATCGAGGGCGCGCCGGATTAGATCGATTTCGAAGCGGCGGACTTCGTCGTAGAAATTCACGCCGTGGGCTACGTCGATTCCGGAGGAGGCGCCGGCACCCGCGCGCGGGCGACGGCGCCAGCGGCTTGCGGGTCAGCGATTTCCGGGCGTGGGCACTCGCGGGTGATCTCGTAGCCGGGAGCATTCACTGGAAGGAGGAGGCCACGCTATCAATTTCGGATTGCAGATTTCCGAGCAGGCTATGCTGCCAGCAAACGCTCAAGTTTTCGACGACGTTTTTTTGACGCCTGCCACAGATCATACTGGGCTTGCATCCCTGTCCACCGTTCGGGACTTGTACCGAGAGCATCGGAGAGGCGCAAGGCCATCTCCGCCGAGATCCCAGCGCTTCCATTCAGGATGCGCGAAAGCGCGACGCGCGTGATTCCCCAAATGCCTGGCAGCAGTGGTCACCGACACGCTACCCAAATAATCCCTCAGTACAGTCCCCGGATGGGGTGGATTGAACATCCGCATAAAACACCTCAGTGATAATCTTGATAGTCCACCAAAATGGCATCAGGGTCGGAGGTTGATGTTGTAGGTCTTAATTTTCGAATTGAGCGTGGTGGGATTCATACCCAGCAGACGCGCGGCTCGGGATTGGTGGCCGCCGGTTTGATCCAGGGCGCGGCGGATTAGATCGATTTCGAAGCGGCGGACTTCGTCGTAGAAATTCACACCGTGCGCGACGTCGATTCC
>Ga0137361_10000318_pt1 | contig 25899 bp, 22 predicted proteins | sample Mad1_80_16metaG_FD_104923 | JGI IMG/M metagenome (GOLD analysis project Ga0137361, IMG submission 104923) | Vadose zone soil microbial communities from Angelo Coast Range Reserve, California, USA - Mad1_80_16 metaG | ecosystem: Environmental > Terrestrial > Soil > Vadose zone | place: USA... | reverse complement strand
CCAGTACAAACTCGGTAAGATGGCGATGGTCAGCGCGTGGCTCAGCCCGGTAACTATGATTGATAGAGTAGACACGGCGCAGAGCCTGGCTGTGAACCAGTGGCTCCAGGTGCAATTGTGCTGTCTGCGTCAAGAAGGCTTTGTTGCCGAAGTAGTCAAAAGAGAACAGCGTCGAAAAATCCTCGCAAGCACCAGTAAGACTTGTGATCGTTGGCGTTGTTACCTCTACAAAGTCCTCAGACTCCATGAAATTGCGAATAGACTTCAGTAGCGTACCGCGCAGGCGGATCAACGCCGCCATGCGTGGCAAGCGTACCAGCATATGTCGATTGCCTAGCTGGCTCATATCCAATAATTTATTCGTGTTCTCTCCCTGTGTTGTAAGTTCCAATGTACTCATGAACAATGTGCTCCTTTCAATTGAGGCGCTTTAACACGCCACAACCTATTAATGACAACATGTTGACAGATTGTTCTCTACACGCTTATCCACTCAGCAACAAGGCCTATATTGTTGAGCTTCTAGCGAGTCCCCGTGTTTGACGCCATTGTCAAACACCGTCGGAGACCAAACAGGTCAAAAAAAATTCCTCACCTCCGAATCAATGAGGTGAGGAAGAAAGATTCTTCGAATAATACGGCACCGGGTCCATCAATGGGATGGACCAGACGACACTTCCGCCGCCTGAGCATTTCTTGCAACTGTGTCCTGTGCCTGAGAAACATCTAATACTGCACCTTTTCCACAGAGTGGAACAACTTGCTACCAACTTTAAATTGCTAGAAGTATACCCAGTGATTTCCAAAAAGTCAAGGGCAATGGCATCGTTTTTTTATCCTACAAATGTGGCTACCCAACGACGGTGACCATCGTCACCTCAAAGACCAGTGTTGAATTGGGAGGAATTGTCGGTGGTTGGCCCGCCGCGCCATATGCCAGCGCCGGTGGTATGATAATGATACGCGTGCCACCGCGCTTCATACCGGTCAGTCCTTCTTCCATTCCCTTGATAATCTGCCCCTGTCCAATCGCAACTGTGATCGGCTGAGCTTTACGATCATATGAACTATCAAATTTCTTGCCAGTTTTCTGGAACCAACCTGTATATTGAACTGATACATTACTGCCTGTCTTGGCAGCAGGGCCACAGCCAGCTTGCACATCACTATACTGTAGACCATCAGATAGTTTGACGGGTGTGCTATTCAAGGCGGGTGGATTCGCAGGGCCAGCTGTCGGGGTCGGGGTAGTTTTCAATCCAGCAAGACAAGCATTGAGTGCTGCTGCAGTCGCTGTCGCATTTATCCTGGCTACCCTGGTAGCAGTGGCGTGCGCGCTCGCAAGCCGGGCAGCAGCCTGGTCAGATGTATAACGTTGATATTCGATGTAACCAACTACCGAGAGAGCGATAACCACCACTGCGACAATGGCAGCCGTCCATATACGCTGCCTGCGTCGACGACGCGCCTGGCGCTGTATACGCTCTTGTTGACGTTGTCCTGGTCGATATTGTTTCTGCGGTGTTCCTTTATTTTGCCCATTCACCGTTTGCGCCATAGGGATAATCTCTCCTTGCATGTTAATGATAAGGAATTGCATGCAGAGAGTACCATTACCTGAGTATTCTGGCAAGAGGGGAGGGGCTAACCCAATAAAGCCTGAACGGAAAACAGAGCTAAATCTATGATACGATACAAGACTCAGTTCAGAAAGAGGACGAGGGCAAACAATAGCATCACGGCCACACTTTTCTACCCTCCACCCATGTTTGGGTAATAACCTCCGATGATGCCCCGAAGAACAACATGTCCAGAAAATCCTCGGTATTCCACCCTGCCAGCGACGGATGATGCAAATCCACCGCAACAAAATCAGCAGACATACCGGGGACGATCGCACCCGTCTCTAAGCCAAGAGCGACAGCGCCACATCGTGTGCCATAAGCTAACAATAAAGGGCCGGGGGACGCCAGTTCATCAGCAACCAGTACACGCCGCCGTTGGTAGCGCATGCGAGCAGAATATTCCGCCCAGCGCAGTTCTTCAATGGGATCGATGCGAGTATTGCTATCCGAACCAATCGCCAGCGGAATGTGCGTGGCCAGGAGTTCTGTGTAGGGAGCAATACCGTCTCCGAGATCGCCTTCGGTCGTGGGACAGACACAAACAACACAGCCATATTGCGCAAGTAATGCGATCTCAGTTGCATTAGCGTGAGTGGCATGCACAATTGTTGTCAATGTTCCCAATGCTCCGAAGCGTTCGAGCAGTTCGATGGGGGTACAGCCATACACAGCCTGGCACTGCTCGATCTCCACAATTTGCTCATCGGCATGGACATGTAGGGGGAGATGATGGATCTGGCCATATCCGGCAATTGCGCGAAACCAATCCTCTGGTACTGCGCGCACAGAGTGAGGCGCTACTCCAATGGGAATACCTCTGACGCGCAATGCCTCGACACGATCGAGATAAGCATCGACAGAGACATCGCAGAAGCGGCGTTGATCTTCCTCAGGTGGCTGATTAAAACTACTCTGCGCATAGGCCGTCATGAGCAAGACGACACGTATACCCGCATCGCGCCCGGCCTGAATTATTGCCTCAGACATCGCATTGGGATCATCGTAGGGCCGTCCGCCAGGTTGATGATGTACATAGTGAAATTCACCCACACTGGTATAGCCAGCCCCCAGCATCTCACGATAGGTAGTCAAGGCTTCTTCATACAGCGTGTCAGGGTTCAGGTGCTGCGCCTCAGCATACATGGAGCGCCTCCAGGTCCAGAAGGTGTCCTGTCTGGAGAGCGGGCGATGAGTATGTCCGCGTAGTGCACGTTGAAAGACGTGGCTGTGGGTGTTGACAAAGCCCGGGAGCAGGGCTACGCCTGGTAGAGCTGAGACATCAGAAGGCACAATGAATTGCACTCCTTCACTAGTTTCTCCTCGTGGCATGATGGTGTTGATACGACCATCGTCAGCGATGGAGATGATCATATTGGATTGCAGACCCTGCGGAGTATAAATATAAGCTGGTGCCAGATGCTTCATCGAGATTTCTCCTAAGCAGTGAGATTTAAAAGCCTGAACCCTACATAGGCTAAGTACTATACCGGTCCTGGATCGCCGATCAAATGGAAACCAGCCCAGAAATATGGATGCACTTGATATGAGTGAATTGAGGTACGGGCACGCGTCAGGAATACACGCTGCGCACTTGCGAGTGCGGCAGCCTTGCCATAGTCGCTTAACAACGCCTGGTAGAACATTTCCATCAGTTCTGCGCTACTGGCGTCATCGACTTTCCATAATGTCGGCAACAGCGAAGCTGCACCCGCATAGAGAAAACCACGTCCCAGGCCGATAACCTCATCAACACCACCGACGATAGCACGCCCTGTTTCACAGGCGCTTAAGGTTACAAGAGAACAGGAGGAAAGATCAAGGTTAAAGACTTCAATGGTACTCAACTGGCGGTCGGCAAGCTTGATATGTGAGAAGTTGGCAGCATCGAGCCGGAAAAGCCCATGGCCGGCGATATGCACAATAGGGCTGCTAGGTCCGGCCTGTCGCAAGAGTGTAGAGGTGGCAGCCTCGTTGAACATGCAGGTAGCGCCCAATTGTTTTGCTACCGCCTGAGCTTCCTGCACGACAAAAGCAAGACGACCACCATCAGAAAGTCCCATCACCAGTGATCTCTTTAAGGGCACCCTATTTGCTTTGATACGCCGTCCTCGCTGGCGACAAATGTCCATGAGTGCTGCGGCTGGGAGATAGGACACGTCCAAGCGTTCGATGACAAACTGCACCCCATCGAAAAGACAATGCAACGGCAGATAATGCAGCATACCATAGGGAACAATTGTCAGGTGCTCACAGGTGCTCAATGCACTAGATACAGGTCTCAATAGCAAGTCATACATGTACTGCAGCAGTCCAAGGCCATTTTCCTGCAGGCCCGCAAAGGCCTGGAAGCGGTCCCTGGCTCCACTCGCTTGCGCCGCTAAATCCAGGTTGACGCGCCAGAGCGAGAGGAGACGTTCCAATTTGGGAACGGCCCCTTTTACGACATGCACATCTGCACCATCGCTGGTGAGTTGGAAAATGTACACGTCTTGCTCGGTCAGGTAGTATTCCAGCATCAAGACTGTACGCTCTATTTTGGGCCACAGTGAAGTAACGACCCCATCAGACCACTGCGGGCGCGAACGTGCTACCAGGTCACCAGCCAGGCGTAACTGCAGTTGTTCTAGCAGTTGTTCGATTTTGCGCTCCCGCTTCCGCATCTCCTGTCGCGCCTGACCGGGTTTCATGGCACGAATGCGCATGATCGCTGTATCACTCAAGTTCACTTCGTTCTCAGCCTCGTAGACGATGTTACTGAACCATGCCTGTTCTTCGCGCAGCCGTGCCAGGTCTTCAAGGATTGCTTCTCCTGCCTTATCACCAGCTCGTAAGCGAATATCAATATTGTTACGCAGGTAATCACCCAGCACTCGCGACTTGGCTTTTTCAACATAGACCAGTGCCTGGTCTGTATTTCCACGCTTCAATGCCAGGATCACTGCATGCTGGTAGACACCACCTTTATCCTCCAGGAAACTACTGCGTTCGTACATCACGAGGTGACCCTGTACATCGTCGATACCCTTTATGGCTTGATCATAGTAGTGTGCTGCCGCTTCCAGGTCTCCATGATGCTCGGCAATTTGCCCTAGCAAATAATCACATCGATATTTAAGGTCAAGCAGATCCTGGCCTTGTGCAATATCGAGCGCCTGTTGACACAGATACTGTGCACTCGCCGTATCTCCCTGGTTTACATATATACGCGCTTGCAGCAGCGCCGCTCTCGCCAATTGCGGCAGTGCCTCCTGTTCGGCAAAGGCATCAGCGACATGACGAGCTTCGCGCAAGCTGGCATCTAACTCTCCATCAGCAAAGTACAGCTCTGCCTGTTGCAAGCGCACAATGGTCGCAAGGCCCATGAAGCCAATCTCTTCCAGGATAATACTGGCCTCCTGTAACTTCTCGTCAGCATCTCCATAATCCCCTTCGAGCATGGCAGCCTCGGCCTGATACATGAGGGAATGGGCAAGGCTATGACGGTGTCCTGGGGATTTACGGAAGTAAGCATTCGTCTCTCCAGCAAGCTCATATGCTTCACGTGCACGATTGAGACGCAACAGGCAAAGACATGTCTGCTGGGCAACCTCTGCCACTTGGTATTGCATGGCGTGACTTTGAAAGATGGCACGGCTGCGATTGAAGAGCAGCAGAGCCTGGCTGTAATGCCCCTGAGCAGCATAAATTTGGGCGATGTTTAATTCCTCTCGCGCTACCGCAACCTCCTGTCCCTGGTGGCTGGCAAAGGTGGCGCGAGCCTGTTCGTGTAATGCTACCGCTTCGCGAAACCTGCCCATGGCCGCAAGGGTGATAGCTTTGTTGCCCTTGGCACGGGCGATATACAGATCAACCCCCTCACCCAGCAAGCCATAGGTTTCAATGGCCCGGTCGAAGAGGCGCAGTGCTTGGTCATATTGGCCCGATTCATAGCTGATAATTGCGGCATTTACATCGATTTGCCCTGCACGCAGGTGTTTTCCGTAGCGCATGAAGATTTCACGAGCAGCCGCCGCATCGCGTAGAGCTTCGGAGGTACGATTCAGTTGCATGCAGGCGCTGACACGTCCAATACGCGTACGAGCCCAGCTAACTTCATCGCCAATCTCCAGAAATTCCTCTCCGGCAGCATCTAAAAACGGCAGTGCTTCCTGGTCACGATCCATACGCCTCAATGCATCACCCCGTGCCATCAAGCCCAGTGCGTGCACATACCTGCTCTGTATCGCCTCACCAATAAAAAGCAGGTGCCCGGCCAGGATAAAAGATAAGCCCGATTCTTTGGTCCATTGGCTATCGGCCTCGCGCTTGATCAATTCGACCAGCAGGTTAATTGAGGTATCGTCGAATGCAGGAAGGTATGTTTGTAGTAAATGCTGCCCCTCCTTCTCATCCATGCGCAGGAGCGCGGCTATCAATTGTTGAGGCGTCACAAGAACCTCTTCGGAGCATGAAACATCTTTAAACACAAAGAGCTACTGTGGAACATTCCGCACGTTCTACAGGATAGAACTACAAGATTTGAGTTCAATTTTGTAGAGCAACTACCAGTTGCTCGATCACAATTATACCCTCAGGGAATTGTAATTCCAGCGTGTAGGTTGCAGGAGATATCGATGAGAAGATGAAATTACCGAGTTCATCGATATTCTGCATATACACAGCATTTGCTGCCGATGAAAGAACTACAGGGATCCCCTGGAGTGCCTCTAAGGCTAACCCCTTGCAGGTAACCAAACCGATCAATTGTAAAGAGCCTCTACGGCTCGCGCTCCGCTCGACCTGGATCGAGATACTGAAGTCCTCTGCCGTATAGCGACGAGGCCAGATTTCAGAACCTGCGACGTTACGCTGGTAAGCAAAACGGGGCTGTGGAGGCAGTAAGTTAGCAACAACGCGCCGGACCTGGTTACCTGGCCGATCACGCAGACGGTCTGCAAGACGTTTCGCTTCCTGCGGCGTCGGATGATGATTATTCAGGGAGAAGGGATGAACGGATACACGCTCAACGAGCATAGGATCATCAGCCAGAAATTCTGTGAGCGTTGCCACCTCTGCAGCGCAGAGTACGCAGGTACTCAGGTGAATTTTGACAGCCATAGCAAGGTCGTTGCTGAGCAACCCTAGCCGATATTCGCCGAGTACTTGATCAGGTGGGCAATCCCACCTGTAGAGTTTACTGGTAAGCGAGAGTTCTATTCGACGATAGTCTGCTAACAAAGACGAACAGCGCCGGCATTGTGAAAGATGCTGCTGAACAACTGGCCGTACCTTCTCTCCTGCCACATACGCGAGCAGTTCTTCATCGCGAATAATCCCTGGTTCACTACACTCCATGAGCGTTTCCTTCAAACATAGGATACTGGCAGGCGGCTATAACTGTATATCTTGCTTACGCTGTAACGTAAGTGCCGCCCTAGTGAGTAAGAAATCTGGCAGTAAATTGACGATTCTCCCCTATTCGCCGGTAGACTGCACGCTTCTCAGCAGGCTTCTTTTGTCTTTTTCACCTGAATAAACGAACCTAGTCAGTATTTTAGCATTTGCCTCTTCAAGAGAGGCGAATGTTGCAAGCTTGCTAGACATTACAAATGTTGATGTTTGAACAATGCCCGTAGTCGACGGTTGCGCCGTAGCCGCTCTAATACGTTACGTTTAATGCGATACACATCTTCAACCGTAGGAAAAAGCCGGCTATGCTGGCTGCTGATCTCGCTCGGTTTCATTCCATGAATGTACGCAAGGTAGATCAACACGCGCTCATCCTCGCCGTTCAGCTCTTCTTGAATGACCTGCCACAAGCCTTGTGCTGAGATGCTGGATACGACATCATCAGCGGGATCATCAGAAACAGGTTCATGCTCTATTAATTCCAGGGCCTCTTCATACTGACGTGCCTGGCGTGATCGTACCTCGTCAGCTATGACACTATGGACGCACATTTTCAGGTACTTCAATACAGCTGCCAGCGAGTCAAAATTATCCATTTTGGCAGGTGTAAGCGCCTGTGAGAATTTGGCAAAAGCGGCATTGACAAGCGGAGCGCTTCCATCCTGCCCGAACAAAGAGGCCGCGCTCTGATGCTGGTTGACCCACGTGAGTACGAGCGGAGCATACTGCTGGTAGATACAGGCCCAGGCATCGTCATCACGCCTGGTGATGGCATGGCGGAACAATTCTAAGCAGTAACGATCATTTGATACGCTTTGCTTAAGAAATTTGTTGGTCTCTTCGGAGCAGCAACGAGCCAAGTCGTTAATTGAGAGCAGCTCCAATGGGGGCACACTATCAGCCTGTCCTCCCAGACCTGGATTCGAACCAGGTGATTGAGAGGACTTTCGAGACTCCATCGACAATCGCTCCCTGCTTCCAGATAACTAGGTAATCCTCGATGCCCAAGCAGTATATCATGTGAAACTCAAGCGCACAAGGCTTTAAAATAGAGCATTTACAGCTTTTCTGTAGTATCGCGTGTTGCATCTGGAAGTCGAGCGAGTAGGAGAAATGGCCTATAGGATAGACGGGCTAAGGAGCAAGTTGATATAAGATGAGTCAGATGTCCTATAGACTCTTCTCGATTTTGTCGGATTGGGCCTTTTGTGCTATGCTTGTATAGCTTTTGCGCACCCGCGTACCATATGATTTCACAGTGTGGCCTTGAATATTTAATAAGTGAATTTCGCGTGTCTAAACAAAGGAACTTCTCATCATTAGTTTCAGATCTTGGAGCATTGCATACATGCCACAGCAGCCTGCAACCTCAACGGATCGGCTCGCTAACGTGATTGAGGTCATTCAACTTGGCCGCAAGACAGGCATATTGACGGCTGAGCGAGATACAGGCTCGCTGCTCGAACACGGCATGATCACTTTCATTAAAGGGCAGGTTGCCCAGGCAAGCGTTAGTCAGCACGCTGGTTTTCCAGCTTTCAGCGTGCTTAAAACCTGGGGCGCTTGTCGATTCGCATTTACTCCATCAGACCCATCACAGATCACTCAACAAATAACTCAACCGCTGCCTCCTGTTTCAGGTGATTCATCAACATTTCGGGCCCTCTCCACAGACCCAACCCTGCACACACAGGCACTGGCTAATCACAAGCAAGCGGGTTCGATGGCAGCTGGGGAGCAAAGCATGAATGGCGCGAGGGGCATGCAACCAGGTCCGGCTGCAGGTGGAGTTCCCTACCCGCTACGTCCGTACGACGAGGCCTTAGTTTGGATCGAACGTGTGGGCTTATCTCGTGCTCATAGACGGTTATTTTTGTTGATTGATGGATACCGGAGCACACCAGAATTAGTACGCCTGATGGGGCGCGGACAGGAAGAAGTAAACACTTTATTGCGTGATTTGGAAGGTGTCGGCCTCATACAACAAACATAGTTAGTTGGGCTAGTAAGAATTGCTGATACCGGTCCATCACGCCGCTTCACCGCTGTTGCTCCGCTTGCACCACCAGTCCAGCAAACCATAACAAGCGAGGCTCGCTATGGTTCGACCGGCAGCGTACCCGTGTTGGCGGATAGTACACTCGCGCATATAGTGCAAAGTAAACGCCCGCAAGCAACGTTTCAGATGACCCCCGGCGGCCAGAGTGGGATGTTTCAAGTAGCACAAAGTACCCTCACAATGGTCCCATGGACTTACTTTGTGCTCAGTCCAGTCAGCACGGTGACAGCAGTCGCCAATCAACAATTGTTTAACACCGTCGTTATCGCGTTTATAGTGCTGGTGTTGGCTGCATTCACCGGTTTACTAGTAGGACAACTTATCACGCGACCTATACTGCGTTCTGTTGAGCGACTACGCAGCAATAGCGGGGCGTTGAACAGGCTGGCAACGAAACAGCAAAGCGCTGCGCCTGAGCAGATGTGGGTTGTGGATTCTTCACAGGTGGGTTTGCAATCCGTGCAATACTATACGAATGCGACAAGTATCGCCGCACGTCGACTCTCCGATATGGGCCTGGGTTTGATACAAAATCGGGACTATCAAAATGTAGAGTCAATGCGACAGGTAGTCAGTCAAATGATCAGTGCAGCTCAGTACATTGAAAAAGCCGCACATTATCAAACCACCAGTAACCAGAAATTGGCAACTGCTATCAAAGTCACGACGCAAGTCAATGAACAACTTGCTGAAGGCGCCATTTCCGCCTCTGATGCTGCTTCACAACTGGAGCAGGTGGTGAGCGAGTTGCGCCAGGTGGTCGGGAGATAAGGATAAGGTGTTACAGAGTTGCTTCCATAATGAGGCGCGCCACTTTTGCCGGGGCCTGTATCTGGGGCATATGCCCCACACGCGGCAATAGCACCATGTCAGAACTAGCAATGCCACTATGTAAATCGCGAGCACTAATGATTGGGAGCAAACGATCGCGTTCTCCCCAGATGATGGTTGTGGGAACTCGCACATCTGCCAGCACCCCGTCCAGTTCCTCGCGGGGATCATAGCTACTCATGAAGCCAGCATAGGCTGGAGTTTGCGAGTTGCGCACAACTTCATCCAGCATAAATTTGGGAACCGGCAATGAAAATCCCAGGGTATGCTCAAGCATACGCCGCGCGGCAGCGTGATCAACGGCATATGGCGAGTTCATACCCTCGCGCCTCAAGCCTGCACTGTTGAGTAGAAAGAGGCGCTCGACGCGTTCAGGATGCTCCACAGCAATGCGTGTCGCAATCCAACCGCCAAGCGAATTGCCAACGAGTATTGCACGTGGATAGCCAAGCGCATCAAGAAAGCGTTCCAGGTAGAGTACATGGGTACTGACATTGGTTCCCTCCGGAGCCAGGGGCGTTTTGCCAAAACCAGGCAAATCGGGCGCGTACACCAGGTATTCTCCGCTCAACAGCGGCATGAGCGCAGCCCAGGTCTCAGCGGAGCTGCCAAGGCCATGAATCAGCACAACGGGCATGCCACGTCGCCCGGCACAATAGTAATGCATGGCTACTCCACCCAGATTACACGTTTCTTCACGTATACCTGCCAGCAACATGCCTGCGCGAATCACATCGCGGGTGGTTTCCCACGGGCGACGATAGAACCGCACTGCTAGCGCTGCTAGTGCCCCTGCCGCTATTAAGGTCAATAGCATTGGAAAGAAAGAAAAGGATTTTTCTTTGGCTGAAGACATAACATATCCTCGTGCATGTAGCCCCCACGCCAGCCGGCCACAAGGATGCACCCTTGTGGCCGGCTGGCGTGGGATGTTTCCTTTTCCGGTTACAGGCCCTGCCAGGCATTGTTTACCCAACTATTTCCTATTCACCGCCACCGCTAACAGCGATCTCTGACGCACTCTCGGGATTAAACTCGACGACTACATCCCTGTTGCGCTTCTCCACGTGTCCCCAGACGTAGAACACCGTCGTGAGCAACACAATGAAAGCCAGAGGTAAGAACTGGGTTAATTCGTAGGTGACACGAGCGATGCCGTTGTTAGCGACGGTGGCATCGCTCGGCCAGAGGATGAAGAAACTGGCGACAGCAGCATATGCCAATGGCAATATCGTGGCGATCCACGCACCAACTATGCCTCCAGGTACCTTATATGGACGATGCACATTAGGATACTTGTAGCGCAGGATCAGGAACGAGGGGAAGATGAACAGGTACGACAGCGTGGTTGTCGAGATGACGAATCCAAGCACCAGCCCGAAAAGCAGGACTATACTGCCATTACCAAATGCTGTAATTAATATGGCCGCCACCATCGCTATCGATGCTGTGATACCTGACATGGTATTCACGACAATCGGCGTGCCGTATTTGCCGCTGAATCTGCCTAAGAAGGATGGGGCAGTGCGATCAAGCGAGGCAATAGCATAGGTACGGTCAGCGCCAATGATCCACGTACCACCACTTGAAGCCAGGCCGAGCACATAAGCCAGGGCAACCAGCCATCCGAGGCCGATCGCGATAGCTGACGGCAATACAGTCCCAACAGACTTATATGCAGTGAGGAAACTGCCCACATTCGTGAGTTGAGACTTCGGGAGCGTAAAAAGTATAAAGGAGATCAAAATGCCATAGGCAATTACCACAATAATGCCTGCGCGGATCAGCGAGCGGGGCACATCGCGCTGCGGATTGACCATCTCTTCGCCTGCGCCGTTTTGTAGTTCAAACCCGACCCAGTTAAAGATCAACACGGGTAGGACAGCACCTAAGATTGGCAACCAGTTAGCTGTGGGGATCAGATCAGTAAAAGTCAGGTGTTGGCCAGTAGAGTGACCACCAAACACGTAGACAAGCGATAAGACGACAAACACTGCGATGAGCGCGAATTTGGCATACGAACCAAAGACGGAGAGCCATTTCCCGACGCGCAAAGATAGGATAGCAGACCAGGTCACTCCCCAGATGAAAATCAGGGCGACCACTATTCTGAAAATAGTGTTGGTCACGACGCTTCCACCGATCTGGGCATCTGGGCTACCAGCGAAGAATGTGGCGATGGCTGCGATGGCCGTGACCGCCAGTGTGCCGCCTACCCACAGTGGGTTGGAGATCCAGTAGAGCATGGCAGCCAGGGCGGCAAAAAAGCGTCCACCCGCCATCTTGCACCACTCGTAGACGCCACCTTCCTGGGTGAAGGTACTGCCGAGTTCAGCAGTCAGCAAACCATAGGGGATAAGAAACGTTATAGCCGAAATAAGCAGCCAAAAGAGCGCCTGCCCTCCACTTGAAGTAACAGCACCGAGCGTGTCGATACCAATAATTGCAGCGATGGTGATGAAGATCATGTCGAAGATTCTGAACTCTTTGCGGAGCTTCTTTTTCTCCTGAAGAGTCGCCTCGGTTGTGACTTCACGGATACTTGTGTCCATTAGGGGTATCCTCCTTTACGCCACTTGATCTCATGGCGTATGTTTCAACACGGTGATGGGTTGAACGCCGTATTACTGATGATGATAAACACAGCCAATACGTAGGGTCAGTATGAAGTTGCACTTGTACTGTTGGTTTTTTACTGTATGAGCCACCTCCTTGTGGTCTACTAGCCAGTGACATGCATAAAATGAATAATAACGAGGAAGGAGAGCAGGCAACTCTACCTTGTGCGATAGTATACACTACCATCTCTAGAATTTGCAATATAAAGAGGAATCCGCCCTTATTCAAAAGGCTCAAGCACCGGCGTGCCATCATCATCTATACGCAGTTGCTGCACTCGTAGTTCGGCCTTTTCGAGCAAGTCGCTACAGTGCTGCGCTAATTTCATGCCCTCTTCATAGTAGTGCAATGCGCGTTCAAGAGGCATCTGCCCATCTTGCAACGCTGCTACCGCAGCCTCAAGTTGAGCGAAGGCTTCTTCAAAGGACAGTGCTTCCATACTTTTCACCTTCTCGCAAGAGCACGCTCTTGCCCCTATACTATCGACGGACTATGGCATGGATATGCCCATCTGTTACCTGGATGGTCAGTTGATCGCCTGTTTGTACCTGCTGCATGCTAGTGACAATGGTTTGATCAGCATCTCGGCGCACAACTGCATAACCACGAGCAATTGTGAGCAGGGGGCTAAGGGAGTGCAAACGCAACGCTATGCCCCGCAGGCGCTCGTGATGGAGTGAAAGGATATACTGTATGCGCGCCTGCAACAGCGCAGAGGTATCGTCAAGTCGCTGTTGCAGTCTCTCAAGCTGATATTGCGGGTTCAGGCGCAGTAAATCACGCCTGGTTCTCTCCAGTTGCTCACGCTGATCACTTAAAAACGCATCCATAAACTCTGTTAATTCCTGCTGGAGTTCCACTACGTGAGCACGCCATTCGGCAATATCAGGGACAGCAGCCGATGCTGCCGCCGTCGGGGTCGAAGCTCGCTGGTCTGCCACAAAATCGGCTATGGTGAAATCCGTTTCGTGACCAACGCCGCTGATAACAGGGATACGCGAACGCGCTATCGCACGCGCAACTACCTCATCATTAAAGGCCCATAGCTCCTCTATCGAACCCCCGCCGCGTCCAAGAATCACGACTTCGGCCTCTCCATGCTCATTGAGTAAATCAAGAGCCTCGGCAATGGCAGCCGGAGCCTCCGCGCCCTGCACAAGCGCCGGAGAGAGGATCACACTCGCCAGTGGATAGCGTGTGCGTAGCACGCGCAGCATATCGCGCAAAGCTGCAGCTTGTGAAGAGGTCACTATACCGATTACGGAGGGGGAGGCAGGGAGAGGGCGTTTGCGCGAAGCATCGAAAAGCCCTTCAGCAGCCAGGCGCGCCTTGAGCTGCTCAAAGCGCAGAAAGAGCGCACCTTCACCGATCAGTTCGACATCTTCGACGTACAGTTGTAATTTTCCATCACGTTCATACAACGAGATGCGGCCATTCGCGGCAATTGCCATGCCATCGCGCAACTCTGGAGCTGCTGAACGCATACGGGCATTTTTAAAGAAGACGCAGGGTAGTTGCGCCTCGGCGTCTTTGAGCGTGAAATAGCAATGACCCGAGGGATACATTCTATATCCCGAAACTTCACCCCGGACCCATACGTCCTGCAATATCTCGTCCGTCTCCAGGAGTTCTTTCAGATAGCGTGACACCTGTGAAACGCTTAAGACGGATGGCGCGTCTAAAAATAGCATCTATCCCCCCGCGGAGCCATCGATAGTCATAAGCAACTGCCCATATTCTACGGGCTGCCCATCCTGGACAAATATCTCGACTACTCGACCAGCTACCGATGTTTCTACCTCGTTGAGTACGTTGAGCGATTGGATAGTCCCGACGAGTTGGCCAGCCTTGACACGATCACCCACTGCAACCAGGGTTCCGCCCTTAGGTTTGGCCCATACATGGAATGTGCCAACGAAAGGTGCTACAACTTTGTGTTCTGTTTCTTTGGGCGATGCGGCAGGAGCAACGTTGTCGGCAGCATTGCTAGTAGGACGCACATATTGAGATCCCGGGGACTGGTCGCTGTTCTCGGGCAATTTTACTTTGCGCAATACAAGCCGTATTCCCTCTGCAGCACGTTTCAATTCTAGTTCGGAAACGTCGCTGCTATCGAGCAGGCGCACAAGGTGTTGCAACTGCTCAATACTGATGACTCTGGTGGAATCATTTGCTCGAGAGAGTTTACCGGTACTTGCTTCCTTAGAGGAACGATTACTGCTTCCGTCCATTGTGTAGCTCTCCAAATCCAGGTAATGTCCCCTAAGCTCTTTCTACGTATGAGCCTGTGGTCGTGCTGACCCGGATCATATCACCTGTAGAGATGAAGAGCGGCACCTGCACAACCAGGCCGGTTTCGGTCGTTGCAGGTTTCGTACCACCAGTAGCAGTATCGCCCTTGAAACCCGGCTCCGTATATTCAACGCGCATAACAACTTTTTCGGGTGGTTCGACAGATATTGGCTCCCCATCTAAGAGGACCAGGTCAAGCTCCAGGTTATCGATGAGATAATTTTTAGTGTCGCCAAGCTGCTCGGCGGTCAATATAATATCGTCGTAGGTATTGGTATCCATGAAATGGTACTGGTCGCCGTCTAGATACTGGTAGATCACCGTACTGCGATCGAGGTAAATGCGTTTGAATTTTTCACCTGCATCAACGGTGCGATCAAACGTTGCGCCGGTACGCAAATTACGCAGTTTCATACGCACAATTGCGCCGCCGCGCCCCATTTTCACATGCTGCCAATCTAGAATGCTGCACGGCTGCCCTTCAAATTCGATGGTTACGCCTTTTTTCAGGTCGCCTGTGGATATCATTTAACACCTCCCCTTTAACTACCGCGGAATCACCAGCCTGGTTGGTGAGTGCGTTAACACCTCAGTACCTTTCTCTGTAACCAGGACACAATCTTCAATGCGTACACCGCCCCAACCTGGGATGTATACCCCCGGCTCGACAGTGACAACCGTGCCTGCAGGCAGCAGCATATCTTCAGGTGCGCGTGGCGACAGCATGGGCCCTTCATGGATCTGCAAGCCTACACCGTGACCCGTGCTGTGAACATAGTACTGAGCCAGATCTTCAAGTGCATCACGCGCTAAAGCATCAGCCTCTTTGCCTGTGATACCCGCATGTATGCCGGACTCACATGTCTTCATTGCATGAAGTACAGCATGATAGACCTCTAGTAAGCGAGGATCGGCAGGCTCACCGAGACAAATGGTGCGAGTCATATCCGCACAATAGCCTTGATAGCGGGCTCCCATATCAATTATAATCGGCTCGCCGCGCTGAATACGCCGCTGGTTTGCTCGAGCATGAGGCATCGAGCTATGAGGACCGGAAGCGACGATTGTTTCAAAAGCCGCGCCATCTGCACCCAACATTACCATGTGGTGCAATATTTCCCACTGCACCTCTTTTTCTGTCATACCGGGTTGTATCCAGTCGCAGATATATGCAAAAGTCTCATCAGTGATGGCAATGGCTTGCTTGAGTAATGCCAGTTCATCAGGCTGTTTCACCTGGCGCAACACATCGACAAAGCTACGCTCGAATGGCAGCAGAGTATAGATGTCCTGGCCGGCATCACTAATCTTCTCAAATTCTGCATAACTGATGGCCGCAGATTCGACGCCGATTTTTTTCCAGCCATACTCTTTAGCTAACTCAACAATAGCAGGTGCATATTCTCGCCCCTCAGGGATGATCACATGCCAGCCAGCAGCCTCGTTCTCTGCTGCTTCTTTATACAGAGTATTGGTCAGCAAGAGTTGCTCTCTCTGACCTACCAGCAACATGCCGGCCCCTTCTACATCATCGTTAAGCCACCCACTCAAATACGAACGATCCTGGGGCTGCGTAACGAGAAAGGCATCCAGTTCTTGTTCAGCTATCCATCCACGAAGTTGACTGATGGTTTCTTGGCTCATATAGTTCCTTCTGTGAGCGAACTCTACATAATGCGATTGAAGTTTTTCTGCCGCCCGTGTTGCGTCGATAATAGTTTGCTTGCGTCTTGCATCTGTAGTTGCAATTATACCACTTGATCGAAAGCGCGCAAGACGGGCAACCAGAAGTACAGTACTTCTCGGAAAAGAGAGATAAAAGGGACCTGCACGGTCCAGAGCAGATCCGGAAGCACTCCTGAGCAGAGGGACCATCATAACGGCAGTATGCATGGGACCAGCAGATTCCTCAGTACAGTTCCTCATCGTGGATAGTGGTATTAAGCGTACCCACCAGGTCAAGGGAGGTTGTATCGACCGCCTTCAAGTCGGCTGTTGAGGCTGCACCTTCGCGCAAGAACGCCTGCGAACGATTGTCGTACACTTTGAAGCGATTGCCAAAGGAGAACATATATTGATGTACCTGGCCCGTCTTGCGATTCAACACCAGAATGTCGTCGCCTTTATTACAGGTATGAGTAGCTAAACAGCGGGAGCGATCGAGGAAGGACCCTATAAGCACCTGTGAATTTTGGCTCCAACTGGAAATGGTATATTGATGTATCACCCCAAGCGATGAATTAAACGCTATAAAGGTACTCTGTCCCGCTTTTTGGTCATATAGCATGGCACTTAGTGAGGACAGGCCAAAGTGACCAACATACAGTACCTGGCTTGTTTTCCACCCGGAAAAACTTTTCTGGTCCACCAGCGACAGGTCTGAGCCAAGAACCAAGAATTGCGCATCTCCACTCCCTGGATCATATAGTAGCAATTGCGCACGACCTGAGCCGTTAAAATCACCGCTATGGACTTCCCAGTTTCCTGGCAGGTTGTGTATCTGCTGATAGCGCGCGACAACCATTTTGCTATCAAAATTCATAACGCGTGCTTCGCCAGTGGTACGATCATAGAGAAAGATGCCATCCTGGTGAGGATTAACAAAGCGACCAACATACACTTCCCAGGAATTATTCGAGAGCGTGTATTGCTGCTCCTGGTCAATGCTAAAATCTTTTTTGAAATCCAATACGAAGATGTTAGGCGTGCTTCCCTGCGCCCCCTGTGGTACGCTGCCACTCAGATCATCTCCCGGCTTTGGGATTGTATCAATGATTGTATGCTCTATATCCAAATTCGCACCCGACGTGTTGGTTGACGTTGGACTCGGCGTTGCCGTCGGACTCGGGCTCGGACTTGGGCTTGGACTCGGTGTCGGCTTCGGTTTTGCTGTCGGACTCGGGCTCGGGCTCGGTGACGGCTTTACCGCCGGACTTGGACTTGGCGTCGGACTCGGTGTTGCCGTCGGACTTGGACTTGAGCTCGGGGTCGGACTCGGGCTCGGGGTCGGTGTTGCCGTCGGACTCGGGGTTGCTGTCGGACTCGGGCTCGGACTTGGTGTCGGGCTCGGCGTTGCCGTCGGACTCGGGGTTGCACTTGGTTTTGCTGCCGTGCTCGGCGTCGGACTCGGGCTCGGTGTTGCTGTCGGACTTGGGCTCGGGGTCGGACTCGGCGTTGCCGTCGGACTCGGGGTCGGCTTTACCGCCGGACTTGGACTCGAACTCGGCGTTGCCGTCGGACTTGGACTTGCTGTCGGACTTGGGCTTGGACTTGGTGTTGGACTCGATGTTGTACTTGGGCTCGGACTCGGGCTCGGGCGTGGACTTGGTGTCGGGCTTGGACTTGGGCTTGGACCCGGTTTTGCCGTCGGATTCGGGCTCGGCTGTGGCGTCGATGTTGAACCTGGTGTCGGGCCCACCGGTGATGTTGTGCTGGACGTTGGACCCGCGGGCAATGTTGCAGTTGGATTCGAGAAAGCAGAACGGTTGTACATGAAGACGCCGCTGCGATGACCATCATACTGACCAACATAGATTTCCCAACCAGGCCCCCAACCAGGAAGTATTACGTGCTCCTGAATCTTAAGCTGCGGAGTCAGGCCAAGAATCTGTATTTCCCCGCTCATGCGATCATACAGCAAGATTTGAGAGCGTCCACTGCCAGTGAAATCACCAATATGAATATCTAAATTCGAACCCCAACCATTGGCAGGTGTGGTGGCATCACTCAAACTCACGCGTTGGGGAATCACATAGCTATTTACCGGTTGGTTTTGCTGGAGGTAGTGGGCAAGATTTGGCGTGATCCGCTTCTGCGGCCGGAGCTTGTCTGAAAAAGTGACTATATCCAGGTGACCCTGCTGGCGATTATAGAGCAGCAGTTCGGTGAAACCTGAACCTGTGAAGTCGGCGCTAAACTCCTGGTCAAGTGATCCGGGGGGCAGACCAAGCGCAATTTGGCTATTCCCCGATGTGTTGCTACTGCTCAGCAGGCTATTCGCCACGGGAACCTGGGAAACACCATTGCCATCAACACCGGGAAGATGTGAAAAGCGCACTGGATCGATGAGTCTTGGGAAATAGATGAAGCGCATCTCGCCATCCTGGTAACGTGGTTCGTTGATGACGGAAACATCATAGCCGGTGCCGACGTGCATCGGAGTAGGGTCGCCATAGTTCTGATAAGTTACATTAAACGTACTGTTGTCAGGACTAACCCCGGTAACAAAAGCTACATGCCCTTCCGCTCCAAAAGCCCAGACACCATCTGCACGTGGAAAGACAGCTATAGAGCCAAGCCGCGGTGTTGTTCCCAAGGGCAGACCAGAACGATCTGCATCGACAATCCAGTCAGCAGCATTGCCCCAGTTGAGTGGAAGATCATAGCCTAGCAGGTGCCATTGCTCCCACGCCCACCAAACACAGTTACCTCCGGTGGGATAGGGCCCGGGGCAGAGCGTGAAAGGGTTGCCATCTGGAGAGAAATAAGCTTGATTACAGCTGCTATCAACAGTAGCGCTTGTATGATTGAACGAGCTGGCATGTGCCATACCGAATTCAATCCAAATAATGGAAATGAGGAAAATAACTGCAAAAATATGGATGATGCGTCGTCGGTCGAGATGGACATGCGGTGGTTTTATATTACGCACGGCAGGCCATAAAGTCCGCATTACAATCGCTCCTTCGTAATTTGCTCGTCTGGCACACCTTTTCTTTCAGAGAAACATACGCCCGTGCTATCAAGCCAGTTCATTAAGCGGCGGCAATTTTGAGAGCCTTCCGCAAAATGTGTTAGGCTGAGTGGAAAGCGATAAAGTACTCGCTTAGTGCTCTTTATCGCTGATTTTTGTGGTCATTAATCCGACCCACAACGTCATTACAATCCGAAATCAAGTATAACACCGATTTCAGGTATATTGGAAGAGACATTCAAGGTAATTTCTGGTGATTTTCAGGTATTGACTCGAAATACAAAAAAAGTAGTAGTGTATAAGCTGGCAAAAATTGGTATATTTGCTTGACAGCAACCACAAGGCAATGCTATTATAATCCATGTTCACGGGCGATTAGCTCAGTTGGTTAGAGCGCCACGTTGACATCGTGGAGGTCACAGATTCGAGTTCTGTATCGCCCATAAAAAAAGCGGCTTCGATATGAAGCCGCTTTTCTCTTTTTCGACCCTCCCCATGCTGATCAATTACATCTCAGGATTTCAGCACAGCCTGCCCAATACCCTCATCTCGAGTGCGGTGGACACCTGCGGTTTCCTTGATACCACCCTCTGGATAGACCATCTTCGCTTCCTGCTCGGGCAGCAGGCTGGCCACCTCTTTCAGCACAGCATCCAGGAACTGATCTTCGGGTACTGTCTTGATCACTTCGCCTTTGCGGAAGATTACGCCACGACCCTTTCCACCGGCAAGTCCCACGTCGGCGTCACGTGACTCGCCAGGGCCATTAACGACGCAACCCATGACAGCAACATGAATAGGGGTCTGCACTTTGGCGAGCCGCTTCTCAACTTCGTTAGCCACGCCTATTACGTCAATCTCGACACGCCCACAAGAGGGGCAGGAGACGAAAGTGACGCCCCGGTTGCGCAGTTCGAGCGAACGCAGTATTTCGTAGGCAACGGGAATCTCTTCTTCAGGCTCGGCACTCAGGCTCACACGAATGGTATCGCCGATTCCATCTGCCAGCAGCAAACCCAGACCCACCGAGGATTTAACCGCGCCCGTAACGACGGTTCCAGCTTCGGTGATCCCGAGATGCAGAGGATAGTCTGAACGCTGCGAAAAGCGCCGGTAAGCCTCGATAGCGGTCAGAGGCGTAGAGGACTTCAATGAAACCTTGATCTCGTGGAAGTCTAATTCTTCACACCAGCCGATATACTCCAGGGCCTTAGCGACCATACGCTCGGCCAGTTGTTCACGCTCTTGGCGGCGTGCCTCAGCCGGGTCGGTGCGTTCTAGCACGCCATCATCACGCAGCCTGACCTGGATACGCTGCATTTTTCCACGCTGATCGAGTGCATCGATTGAGCCAGAGTTGACGCCAATACGCATGGCGATGCCACGCTCTTTACAGGCAGTTGCGATCTGCTCGAGTGACTTACGTCCATTGATGAGGTTGCCAGGGTTGATGCGTACGCAGTCAACACCCTGGCGAATCGCTTCGAGCGCCAACGAGTGCTTATAGTGAATATCGGCCACCAATGGAATATGGATGCGCTTCTTAATCTCACCGATAGCAAGAGCGTCTTCTTCCTCAGGAACAGCTACACGCACTATTTCACACCCAACTTCTTCCAAACGGTGAATTTGTGCGACCGTGCTTTCTACGTCGCGGGTATACGTGGTAGTCATTGACTGTACCGCGATGGGCGCATCGCCTCCAATTGCCAGGTTGCCAACATACATCTGCCGGGTTTTACGTCGCATGATTAATCACTCCATTTTTGAATATCAAGAGAATTTTGACTAAGCGACCCATACCAGGGGCGGTCCAAGTGCCTCCATCACTCGTCCACACCCTATGCCGTATGGGTTAACCGCCCCAATGTATAACATCGTTTACGGTGATGATTACCATCAAGGTAAGCAGAATTGCCATACCAATAAAATTGATAATCCCCTCCCGTTCGGGTTTCAGGCGCTTACCCCCACGTAGAATCTCTATCAATACTAAGACGACGCGCCCGCCATCCAAAGCGGGGAAAGGTAAAATGTTTATGATTGCCAGGTTTAAGCTCAGGATTGCTGTCAAGCTCAATATGGGCCACCAACCAAGGTCAGGCACACTGGCAGCTACCTGGCCCGTAATCTTGACGATTCCCACCGGCCCGGCCAATTGCGGCTTGACTGCGCCTGCGATCATTTGAGCTATCTGGTTAATGAAATCGCCAGTTACACTAAACGTATGCTGGACACCCTTGTATGGCGCCTCCCAGATAGGTGAACTGACAAAGACGATTTTCTCCTCAATGCCCATAGGCCCCTGGCCATCCGGGGGATGCTTACGCACGTTGACTACTGTCGAAGTGGCCTGCTTTTCGCCGGCGTGCCGGATTTCCAGGGTTATCGGCACAGTGGAGTGCTGGCTGTTATTAGCAGCAATGGCCTTATCAACGATATCCTGCACATCCGAAAACAGTTGCACCGGATGGCCGTTTACAGACACAATGGTGTCACCAGGGCGCAGGCCAGCCATGGCAGCCGGGGAGCCGGACACAACTTTGCCCACCGCGGCTGGGAAGGTTGGCTCACCAAGACTATAGGCAATGGTAAAGAGCACCATCGCCAGGATAACATTCATGGTAACGCCAGCGACCAGGACGATGATACGCTTGCCCGCCGATTTCGCAGCAAAGCTCTGTGGATCGTAGTTACCGTCGGGGTCGTTGACATCTCCGTTTTCTCCTGGCATACGTACAAAGCCACCGATCGGCAGTAGATTAATCGAATAGAGGGTGTGGTTCTTGGCTGGAGTGCCAGGAGAATTATCGCCGACCCGGACGCCAGCGAATGCATGAGACCCTGCGGCCGTAGTCAGCGTTCCCGGCATAGCAGCGCTCACCCCACCGCTTGTACCACCGGAAGGTGACTGTGTTCGACTGTCATATGCATCTTCTGCATTGCGCTTGCTGCTAAACCAGATGACTTCCCAACCTCCCTCGTCGCGTTTACGGAAACCCACAAGGCGAGGGGGGAAGCCCAATCCAAATTCCTCTACCCGTATACCTGCCCATTTTGCGGTAATAAAGTGACCAAATTCATGCACAAGCACGCATAATCCAAAGACCGGAATAGCCGCCAGCAAGTACCAGTTATTCATAAGATCTTCCTTTGATATATCGTTTCATATAATTCTCGTGCTGTTCTGCGCGCCCAGGCACATACCTCTAGAATTACAGACAGATCCGGCTGGGCATCGGGGCGATGACGCTCAAGCACTGCTTCGATTAGTTCAGCGATTTCCAGGAATCCAATCTTTCCCGCGAGGAAGAGGGCGACAGCCTCCTCGTCTGCTCCTACAAGTACACAAGGATAAGTGCCTCCCAGCTTTGCTGCTTCGAGAGCCAGCCGAAAGCAAGGGAAGCGTGTGCTATCAAGCTCTTCAAAATTGAGCTGTGCCACCTCAGCCCAGTGCAGCTCGCGCACAAGTCCAGTGCCGCTGGTGGTTAAACGTACCGGATAGCTCAACGCATCCTGTATCGGTAAATGCATACTTGGCAGGCTGGCCTGCATTTTCAACGAACCATCAACAAACTCGACCATCGAGTGGATAATGCTTTCCGGGTGCACGACGACATCGATCCGTTGATATGGAATACCAAAAAGCCAGTGAGCTTCAAGTACCTCCAGCCCTTTATTCATCAGTGTTGCAGAGTCTACCGTAATTTTGGGTCCCATCTGCCAGGTTGGATGAGCCAGCGCCTGCTCCACTGTCACCGAACATAGTTGATCGAGCGTAGCGCGGCGGAATGGCCCTCCTGAGGCGGTCAATATGAGGCGATTGACCTCTGTTGTATTTTCACCGCGTAGACACTGCCAGATTGCACTGTGTTCGCTGTCTACAGGCAGGATCGATACGCCTGCATCCTGCGCTGCCTCCATTACCAGGTGACCCGCCATGACAAGCGTTTCTTTATTCGCCAGCGCGATAGTCTTTCCAGTCCGGATGGCTGCTAACGTCGGGGCGAGGCCCATCAGACCTGAAGTGGCAGCTACGACGATATCTACATCTGGATGCGTGGCTGCTGCAAGTAATCCCTCCTCGCCAAGCACAACTCCGGGTAAAGCCTCTCTAGCCGCTCGTGCTACCTCTGGCGTTTCGGCAAAACATGCTGTTAGCTTGGGCGTGAATTCGTGAGCTTGCTGCGCCAGGAGTGAAACATTGCTGCGCGCTGCTAACGCTACTATACGAAAATGCTCTGGAAAGCACCGCACTACATCAAGTGTCTGCTGCCCTATCGATCCGGTACTGCCGAGCAGGGCAATACCCCTGGGAAATTTGGTCATGAACCTCAGTACTCACTCATAGTTATGGGCGAACATAGAGTCTGTGCTTGCTTGTCCGCTAAGATATTTCTAGCCCTCTAAATGTGTTTGCAAGCAGAACTTCGTTCGCCCTGATTCTCAATTTTTCGCTCTCAATTGTTGAATATACCTACCAGTCGTATTTTACCACGCCACGAGGCAAAATAGAAACACCCAGGACGGTGTTTCGGTGCCTTGAGTGTTTCGGGACCACGGTATGGGAATTGACCAGATTCAGAATTTCCCAATAAGCTGCGCAAAGATGAAGACCACAATTATACCGAAGAGCAGGCTGTCAACCCGGTCGAGGATACCACCATGACCGGGCATAAACTGGCCACTGTCCTTGACATGCGTCTGACGCTTGATAAGAGACTCCGCCAGGTCACCGAGCATAGCAGCCAACGCTATCAAACCTCCCAATAAGATAGCCAGGTACCATGGCACACCCAGAGGTCGAACAGTGAGGAGTAGAGCGGCAGCAATTGAAATGATCAAGCCGCCAACCACTCCCTCCCATGTCTTGCCAGGACTAATATTTGGAGCGAGTTTGTGCCGACCAAAGAAATGCCCGGAGAAGAATGCCCCTGTATCGAATCCCCAGACACAGAGAAGCGCCGTTAGTATCCACCAGAAACCATTACTGATCCCAATCTGGTAGCCGCGTAATAGTGGTAAGAGGCTCAAAGGCCAGCCCAAATAAACAGCGATTGCCAGCGTCAGCGACCAGTCGACCATTGCCCCGTCGAGTTTCTTGCGGAAGAAGAGCAATGGAAATGTAATGAGCAGGGCTATGCTCAAGCCCGCTTCAAGCAGCACAAGACGTTCCATGGGTACCATGGCAGCCACAAGAAAGAGCATACTCAGTACCAAACTGATCAACACGAGTGGGTGATACCCTTCGTGAAGCATCATCGTGTGCAGTTCATAGGTACCCAGGATGACTACAAGTGCGGAGGCTGCAAATGCCCACCAGCCACCCAACCACACGACAGCTAGCACAATCGGTATGGCAACAATGGACGTGATAGTACGTAGACCAACAGAGCGATACCATTGCCTCTCGGCCTTTTCCGCTGGATTCGTTTCTGCTTTTTGCTCACTTACGGGTTGCACGCGGCTCCTTATTACAGGCTTCATGCCACAGCGTAATAGCCGCTACCTTCCCTTGATACGCGTGGTGATACCTGTGTGTCTCTACTATTATATGCTATGACACAGAGAGACGTCCAAAACGCCGCCGTCGCTGACGGTAACTCTCCAGTGCCGCGCGCAAGTCTTCGCGTCCAAAATCGGGCCAGAGCGTCGGTGTTGCATAATACTCACTGTAAGCCGTTTGCCAGAGCAGGAAGTTACTGACACGCATCTCCCCTGCTGTGCGAATGACCATATCGGGGTCCGGTAGATCACGAGTATATAAATAGGAACCGATCAATTCCTCAGTGATAACATCGGGATCACGCCCGTCGGCGATAATCTGGCGCACAGCATCCACTAGTTCGGCACGGCCGCCATAATTGAAGCATACGTTGAGACCAATGCGGGTATTGTTGCGCGTAATTTCTACCGAGTCCCGCACAGCTTGTTGAATATCAGGGGAGAGATCTTGTAAACGACCAAGATGACGCAGGCGCACTCCATCGCGGTGTAGTTTCTCTAAATCAGAGCGGATGGTCTCCCAGAAGAGGCGCATCAGCCCCTCAACTTCGACGCGTGGCCGCGCCCAGTTTTCAGTTGAAAAGGCGTACACGCTGAGCATTTCGATATTTTCATCAGCAGCAGCTTCGACCACCCGGCGCAGGGCATTGACGCCGGCCTTGTGCCCGGCAAGGCGCGGCAGGTGGCGTTTTGTTGCCCAGCGTCCATTGCCATCCATGATGATGGCCACGTGTCGTAGTACAGGCTTTTGTTCGGATGCTAGCTGCTGGGCTGCATCGGATTGCGACTGCATAGTCTCTTTCCCTTTCGAGGAGGGAAAGAGATTCTGTAGCTTGGCCAAGGTTAGACCTCCAATATCGCCAGTTCCTTAGTTTTCCCGACCCTCT
>Ga0137361_10000312_pt1 | contig 26126 bp, 23 predicted proteins | sample Mad1_80_16metaG_FD_104923 | JGI IMG/M metagenome (GOLD analysis project Ga0137361, IMG submission 104923) | Vadose zone soil microbial communities from Angelo Coast Range Reserve, California, USA - Mad1_80_16 metaG | ecosystem: Environmental > Terrestrial > Soil > Vadose zone | place: USA... | reverse complement strand
TCCCGGAGGTGCACGACCTGGCGGACGCCGTCGTCGTCGCCTGGTACCCGGGGGAGGAGGGCGGGCGCGCGCTGGCCGACGTCCTGTTCGGCGACGAAGCACCCTCCGGTCGCCTGCCCGTCACCTTTCCCCGGTCGACGGACCAGCTTCCCCCGTACGAGGATTACTCGATGGCCGGGCGGACCTACCGCTACCTGACCGAGGATCCGCTCTATCCGTTCGGCTTCGGCCTCAGCTTTACGACCTTTGCTTACGGGCCCGTCCAGCTTTCCCGGCGCGCGGTCGGGCCCGGGGAAGGCACGACCGCCCGGGTGGTGGTGACGAACGGGGGGCGGGTCGCGGCCGAGGACGTCGTGCAGCTCTACGTCAGCGGCCCTCGGGCTTCCGCGCGGGCGCCGCGGGCCGCCCTCAAGGGGTTCCGCCGCGTTCGCCTGGGGCCGGGCGAGGCCCGGACCGTCGAGCTCGCCGTCGAGCCGTCGATGCTCGCCCTGGTCGACGACGCCGGCCGGGAGCGCGCGGAGAAGGGCGAGTTCCGGCTCACGATCGGGGGAGCCTCTCCGGGGCCCCGGGCCGTGGCCCTCGGCGCCCCGGAACCGGCCCAGGCCGTCGTCACCGTGCGGTAGTCGGCTACTGGAAGTACCCGTTCACGTCCGTCGGGGGCGTAAACGTCGTGACGAGCCATGACCAGGGTCCGGCGAAGGCCGGGAGCGACCGGCCAGTCGTCGCTACGCACGCTGCTCTCGGGGGGACCGCCAGCAGGGCCGGGGCGAGGCCGGGGTCGAAGACCACCAGCTCCATCCGGTGCGGGACGGGCGCCACCATGAGGGCGCTCAACAGGGGCAGGCGACGCCGAGCCGCGGCTAGCAGCATCCCCCGCCGTCGTAGAACCAGGTGGGCCCGGTGACGAGCAGGTCCGGGCGGCCGAGGGCGGAGAGCCTGGCCGCGGTCTTGTCACATACGGCCAGCGGCAGGTCCCGCGTCAGCACGTGGCCGGCGCGATCGTCGAAGTGCTCCGTCTCGCCGGTGTAGATGGCGGTGCGGCCCGTGAAGACGCAGGGACCGTCCGCGGGGACCGGGTCCTTGATCGCGGCCACCTCGACGCTCTCGAGCAGGATCGCCTGCTCGACCCCGTAGCGCCGCGGATCCAGCACGCGATAGGGACGCCGAGCCCGCACTTCGATGGTCCCGAAACCCGTCCCCACCAGCAGCTCCACGTACCGCTCGTAGGTGAGGGCGCCCGACAGGCACATGGCGCGCAGGCGCTCGTCGCGGGTCAGGTGCTCGGGAAGCGCGTGAGGAGCCACGGGGTCGCTCAGGACCAGGCGCCCCTGCGGCCGAAGGACGCGGTGCATCTCGGCGAGGGCCTGGCGCAGCTCCGGGGCTTCGAAGATGTTGAACAGGCAGTTCTGGGCCGCCACCCCGATGCTGCCGTCGTCGACGGGCAACCGGAGCGCGTCGCCCTCGCGGATGCTCACGGACTCGACGTGGAACCATGGGTTCAGGCGCGCCGCCTCGGCCAGGTTGGCGCGGACGGCTTCGCGCATCTCGGCCACCGGCTCGATTCCCACCACCGCTCCCGGCCGCCGGCAGAAGTAGGCGAACTGGAGCAGCTCGAGGCCGCCGCCCACCCCGACGTAGACGACGCTCGGCTGACCGGTCAGGTCGCGAGGGTGAACCGTCGTCCCGCATCCGTAGTTCATCTCGAGCATGCGCGGGGGAACCCTGAGCTCGGGAAGGCTCCAGACTGGGCTCGTGGTGCAGCACAGGCCCTTCTCGGGCGTGAGGGCGGCGTTCCGGTAGAAGTCCTTGGCCGTCTCCAGGTAGCTCATGGTTCCTCTCCGCGAAGGGCGCGCCAGGCCCCCGAGGATATCCCGAATCCGTCGAAGCAGGTGTACTCCCCGGTCATCGAGCAACTCCGGGCGAGGACCAGGGCACGCGGGAGAAGCGCTTCGAGCGGAGGTTCGCTTCTGGCGGGGTCTCGGGGCCCCGTGATAATCTTCGCGACTCGAACGGAGAGATGAAGCCGCGCGTCCTCGCCGTGATGGCCCATCCGGACGACGTCGAGATGACGTGCGCCGGCACGCTGGTGCTATTGAAGCGGGCGGGGTGGGACGTCCACATGGCCTCGATGACCGCGGGCGACCTGGGCTCGGCCACCCTGACGCGGGCCCAGATCTCCCGCACTCGGCGCCGGGAGGCCGCCGCTTCGGCGAGGTTGCTGGGCGCCGGGTATACCTGCCTGGGGTTCGACGACCTGACCCTCGTGTACAACGAGGCGACCAAGCGTCGCGTGTCGGCCCTCCTGCGCCAGGTCCGGCCCGATCTCGTCATCGTGCCCTCGCCCGTCGACTACATGGCCGACCATGAGGAGACGCCGCGCATCGTGCGGGAGGCGGCCTTCGCCTCCACGATTCCGAACTGGAAGGCCTCGTTCAACGGCAAGAGCCCCCGACCCTGTGACAGGCTCCCGGCCCTCCTCTATGCCGACCCCATCGACAACATCGACCACTTCGGCCGGCGGATCCGCGTGCGCTACGTCGTCGACATCACGACCAGCGTGGACCTCAAGGAGAAGATGCTGGCAGCGCACGAGTCTCAGCGCTCGTGGCTGCGCCATCAGCACGGCGAGGACGAATACCTGCGCTGGATGCGCCGCGTCGCGGTCGACCGCGCCCGCGACGTCCGCGATCGAAAGGTCAGGTACGCAGAGGGCTTCCGGCCGCACCTGGGCCACGGGTTCCCGCGGGAGGACCACTTGACCGCATCGCTCGGCAAACGCGTGGTGACGACGCTGCCCTGGAAGGCGTAGCGGGAGCTCAGGGCCGCGTGCCGCCCCCGCAGATGCTCTCGGGGGCCTGGTCGCGATGGGCGAGGACGAAGGCGCGGATCGCCTCGGGGTCGACGCCGTCGGCTTCGAGCCGCCAGTTCGCGGCCACCACGGCCACCGGTCTCGGCATCTCGGTGTCGGGGGTCAGGAGCGCGCGGGCATCGCCGCACTTGGGGTCGGCGGGCAGGCTGCGGTAGGCGTTCGTCAGGTCCGTGACGACCGACGCCGGCGCGTCGCGCCGATGCAGGAGGACGATCCCGCCGTGCTCGAGATTGTGGACCCAGTACCCGCGCGCCATGGGAGTCGTGTAGACCTCGTAGCGCAGCCAGACGGGGTAGTGCGGCCCGGAGGCGGGCGGGTTGTGCTGGTAGGCGATGGTCGAGCCCTCCGGGACATGGGTCCATCGTTCGTTCGCGACCTGGGCGATCACGGTGCCGAAGTTGCCGGACGGCGTCGTGGGCGGGGCCGAGCCGCCGCACCCGGGGGACACGACGGTGAGGAAGACCCCCAGCGCCCGCCGGCCGTGCCTCGTCATGCTCCTACAGGTCCACCGCGTACACCCGGATGGGCGTTCCGCCCTTGAACCGATCGGGCTTCGTCTCCAGCTTGAGCACCCCCCGGGGGCAGACGTGGGCGCACATGCCGCAACCGACGCAGGCGGCGCGCTTCACGTCCAGGTTGGCCTGCGCGTAGGCGCGGACGTCGATGCCCATCTCGCAGTAGGTCGAGCAGTTCCCGCAGGAGATGCACATGTCCTTCTTCACCGTGATGCGGAACCGCCCGAACTTCTGGATGAGGCCGAGGAGCGCCGCCATGGGGCAGCCGAACCGGCACCAGACCCGCGTGCCCATGAGCGGGTAGAAGCCCACCCCGATGACGCCCGAGAAGATGGCCCCGATCGCGAAGCCGTACCAGTCCTGGACCTTGAAGGCGACCCGGGCGAAGTCGGGATGCTGCTTGCCGATGGCCCAGTTCACCCAGACGATGGCCGTGGTGACCAGGGCGAGGAAGAGGACGCTGTAGATCGAGACCTGCTCGACCTTCCAGGCCCGCGGCGACTTGCTCGAGAGGTGGCGGAAGGGCTCGCCCGCGGTGTTGGCCAGCCCGCCGCAGCCGCAGACCCAGGAGCAATAGAAGCGCTTGCCGAAGAAGTAGGCGAGGAGGGGGAACGCCACCAGGGAGCCCAGGAAGCTCCAGGCCAGGATCAGGAAGGGCTGGCCCAGGATCGTGGAGGGATAGAGGTACTCGATCTTCAAGGGCCAGAAATAGCTGAAGTAGTACTCCTGCTGGCCGAACACCTTCATCACGATGGGCAGGGAGAAGCCGAAGGTGATCTGCACGAGCACCACCACGCTGGTGCGGATGAGCTGGTACCGGCTGGAGCCGTGGCGGCGGATCACGTAGGCGCCGCCCCCGATCATGGCCAGGGTGTAGAGAAGGCCGTAGAGTGTCCATTTGCTCTTGAGGCCCACCGCCTCCGCCCCCGCCTGGAAGACGTCCCATCGGACACCGAGGGCCGGGATCGGTCCCAGGTACAGCAGGAGATAGGAGAGGGTGAGGAGGGCGGAGAGAAACCAGGCCACGGTCTGGCGGCTCGAGATCGGGCGCTGGTACGTGTTCATCAACCCTGCTTGCATGCTCCCTCCGTTATCGACCCCCCACCCTACCCGATGCGCGCCGTGGGAAGGACGCGGAACCTCGGCATGAACTCCTCGTCGAACTGGGCCTCGTGGAGATGCTCGAGCACCCAGCTCAGGCTCCGTCGCTCGTGGATCCATTCCATCAGCGGCTCGTGGTCCCAGCGCGAGCCCAGGAAGTTGAAGCCGATGACGCGGTCGCCCTTCACCACGATTCGCTGGCTGACGAACCGCCCGGGAACGCGCTGGAACCAGCTCCGGACGTCCGGTCCGGGGTCGATCGGCGTGTTGTCCCAGTTGAGGAGGACGGGCACCCAGCCCGCGGTCGTCCACTCGAGGTCGAAGAACTTCGCGGAGTTGTACCAGGTGCCGCGGCGGTAGGCGACGTCGTCGCCGAGCATGGAGCGGGCGGCCAGACGGCCCTGGTCGCGGGCGGTGTACCAGAGCTGCTCGGGCCGGCGCGAGCCGTCGGCCCAGGTCACGTTGGCGCAGTCGCCCGCCGCCCAGATGTCGGGGGCGCTCGTCTTCAGGGCGTCGTCCACCTCGATGGCCCCGCCCTTCGAGAGGGTGAGGGCCGAGCCGGCCAGGAAGGCGGTGTTGGGCACCACTCCGATGGCGGCGACCACCAGATCCCCGGGGACCTCTTCGCCCCCCACGAGCCCGACCGCCCGGGGCCGGCCGTCGGGCCCGCGCAGGATCTCCTCCACGTTGACCCCCAGGCGGACGTCGATCCCGTGGTGGCGCATGTGCTCGGTGACGAGCTGCGCCTCGTTCCCGTCCAGGGCCAGGGGGAAGTACCAGTTCTCGCGGACCACGAACGTGACGGGCAGGCCGCGGTCGAGCAGGATCTCGGCCACCTCCACTCCGATCAGCCCCCCGCCGATGACCACCGCCCGCTGGCCCTTGCGCGCCTCGCGGTCCAGGCCCTCCAGGTCGCCCAGGGTCACGAAGTAGTGGAGACCGGGACCCGGGGAGCCCGGCCAGGGCGCGGGCCGGCCGCAGGACCCGACCGCCAGGAGCAGCTTGTCGTAGCCCAGGCGCGCCGCGCCCTCGAAGAGCAGGGCGTGGCCGGGGGCCTCGACGGAGGCCACCCGCAGGCGGACCCGCTCGAAGCGCATCCGGTCGTAGAGCTCGCGATCGTAGGGCTCGGTATCGCGGAGCGTGGTCTGGCCCGCGAAGACGTACATGAGGGCCGGCCGGGAGAAGAAGTGGTCGTGCTCGTCGGAGACGAGGGTGATGCGGGCGTCGGCCTCGCGCTCCCGCAGGAGGAGCGCCGCTTCCATCCCGCAGATCCCGTTGCCCAGGATCGCGTAGTGCATGGCTATCGACCCCCCACCCTACCCTCCCGAGGGCTCCTCCTCCTCGATCACCCGGAGGAGGTATTGTCCGTACTCGCTCTTCTCCATGGTCTGGGCCACCCGCCGGACGTGCTCGCGATCGAGGTAGCCCATCTTCCAAGCGACCTCCTCCAGGCAGGCGACCTTCAGGTCCTGGCGCTGCTCGATGGCCTGGATGAAGGTGGAGGCTTGGAGGAGCGACTCGTGGGTGCCCGTGTCGAGCCAGGCCATGCCGCGGCCCAGGATCTCGACCTGCAGCTCGTTCCAGGCGAGGTAGGCCCGGTTCACGTCGGTGATCTCGAGCTCTCCCCGCGCCGAGGGCTTGAGGTGCGCGGCCACGTCGAGCACCCGGTTGTCGTAGAAGTAGAGGCCGGTCACCGCGTAGGAGGAGCGGGGCTTGGCCGGCTTCTCCTCGAGACCGATCGCCCGCCCCGAGGCGTCGAACCAGACGACACCGTAGCGCTGCGGGTCGCGCACCCGGTAGGCGAAGACGGTGGCCCCCCGCGCGCGCTGGGCCGCGGCCTGGAGCCGGGCGGCCAGGCTGTTCCCGTAGAAGATGTTGTCGCCGAGGGCCAGGGCCACCGCGTCCCCCCCCACGAACTCGCGGCCGACGACGAAGGCATGCGCGAGCCCCTCCGGCCGCGGCTGCACTGCGTAGGCGATCCGGATCCCGAACTGCGCGCCGTCGCCCAGCAGGCGGCGGAAGCCGTCCTGCTCGTGGGGGGTGGTGATGACCAGGATCTCCCGGATCCCCGCCAGCATCAGGGTGGAGAGCGGGTAGTAGATCATCGGCTTGTCGTAGACGGGGACGAGCTGCTTGCTCACCGCGAGGGTCACCGGGAAAAGCCGAGTCCCCGACCCGCCCGCGAGCACGATGCCTTTCATGGTCCGGAGAGGATACCATCTCGCCGGAGGGGCCTGGATTGGAGAACGACGCACCGGGCGCGGTGACGAACACCGAAAAGGCCCGGGCGCGGGACCGGCTGCTGCGGGTCGTGCGGGGCGATTTCGGCATCCGCCGCGGCCACCCGCTGCCCTACGGAGCGGTTTCCCGACGCGACGGGATCAACTTCTCGATCGTCTCCCACCACGCCACCGGGACGACCCTCGTCCTCTTCCTGCCCGGCGAGGAGGGGCCGGTGCTCGAGCTGCCCCTCGACCCGCGATACAACCGCACGGGGGACGTCTGGCACGCCTTCGTGGCCGGCATCGACCCCGGCATCGAGTACGGCTATCGCTTCGAGATGACCCCGAACCCGGAGCCGGCCATCCACCGCTACGACCCCGGAAAGGTGCTCCTCGACCCGTTCGGAAAAGGCGCGGTCGGCCTCGAGGGCTGGGGCGAGGGTCAGGGCCCGCACGGCCGGCTGGAGCGCCTGCGCTCGCGGGTGGTGGACGAGGAGTTCGACTGGGGCCTCGAGCAGCCCCTCAACATCCCCCTGGCCGACTCGATCATCTACGAGATCCACGTGCGCGGGTTCACCCGGCACGCGTCCTCGGGGGTGGCCCACCCGGCCACCTTCCGGGGGGTCGCGGAGAAGATCCCCTACCTGAAGGAGCTGGGGGTCACGGCGGTGGAGCTGATGCCGGTGACCGAGTTCGAGGAGTGCGACAACCCGCGGCGGAACCTCCTGACCGGAGAGCCCCTCCGCAACTTCTGGGGCTATCAGCCGGTTTCGTTCTTCGCTCCCAAGGCCTCGTATGCGGGAAACGGAGGCCCGAACGGCGCGGTCCGCGAGTTCAAGGAGATGGTGAAAGCCCTCCATGAGGCCGGGATCGAGGTCATCCTCGACATGGTCTTCAACCACACGGGGGAGGGTGACCACAAGGGCCCGACCTTCTGCTACCGGGGAGTCGACAACGCGATCTACTACATCCTGGACCCGAAGACCGGCCGCTACCTGAACTACTCGGGCTGTGGGAACACCCTGAACTGCAACCATCCGTCGGTGCGCTTCATGCTCCTGACCGCGCTGCGCTACTGGGTCACCGAGATGCACGTGGACGGCTTCCGCTTCGACCTCGCCTCGATCCTGGGGCGCGGCCGCGACGGCGAGGTGCTGCCGAACCCGCCCCTCCTCGAGGTGATCGCCTCCGACCCGGTGATGGCCGACGTGAAGCTGATCGCGGAGGCCTGGGACGCGGCCGGGCTCTACCAGGTGGGCAGCTTCCCGAGCTGGGGACGCTGGGCGGAGTGGAACGGCAAGTTTCGTGACGAGGTCCGGCGCTTCGTGAAGAGCGACGGGGGGATGGTGCGCCTGCTGGCCACCCGCCTCTCGGGCAGCCCCGATCTCTACCAGACCTCGGGCCGCGCGCCCTGGCACAGCATCAACTTCCTGACCAGCCACGACGGCTTCACCCTGGCCGACCTCGTGAGCTACAACGAGAAGCGCAACTGGGAGAACGGCGAGGCCAACACCGATGGCCACCCCGAGAACCTGTCCTGGAACTGCGGGGAGGAGGGCCCGTCCACCAAGGCGGAGGTGGTCGCGCTTCGCCACCGCCAGGTGCGCAACTTCATGACCCTCCTCATGCTCTCCCAGGGGGTCCCCATGATCCTCGGAGGCGACGAGCTCGGACGCACCCAGCGCGGCAACAACAACGCCTACTGTCAGGACAACGAATTGAGCTGGGTGGACTGGACGCTGCGCCAGAAGAACGACGACCTCTTCCGCTTCGTATCCCGGCTCATCGCGTTCCGCAAGCGCCACCCGTCGCTTCGCCGCCGGACGTTCTTCGAGGAGGGCAACAGCGGGCCGTCTTCGGTGGCCTGGCACGGGATGAAGCTCGGCAAGCCCGACTGGGAGCCGAGCTCGCGCGCGCTGGCCATGCACCTGCTGCCGGTGGGCGGTGACGACGACATCTACGTCATCGCCAACGCCCACTGGGAGCCGCACGTCTTCGAGCTGCCGCGCCTCCCGCCCGGGAAGTCGTGGCGGCGGTTCGTGGATACACGGGTCGAGCCGCCGGAGGACGCGGCGGAGCCCGACGCCGAGCCGGTGCTGCCGGCGCAGGGGAGCTACGCCGCGGATCCGCGGTCCACCGTGGTGCTCGTCGGACGTTAGACAATGGAAGGAACAAGGCGTGGGGGGTCGATGAGGGAGCGGAGCCAGCCTGGCCGCAGCATTCCCCTCCCCCTACGTGGGGAGGGATAGGGTGGGGGGTCGATGAACGAGAAACCCATGAGACTCGCACGGACGACGCGTTTCGTGGGCGGCCTCGCGCTCCTGCTGGCCTTCGGGCCGGTGGCGTGGGGGCAGAGCCTGGGGGAGGCGGCGCGCAAGGAAAAAGGAGCGGCGGCAGAAGGCGGGCCCCACTGGGCCCGCCTTCACCGACGACGACCTGAGGGGTTACGGCGAGGGCGGCGCGGCCGCCAAGGGTGCGGCCGGGGCGCCGGACAAGTCGACCGCGGGCGAGAAGTCCTCGGGCGACAAGGCCGCGAAGGAGGGGGCGGCGCGGGGTGGGGGGGGCGCGGGAGACGAGACCTACTGGCGCTCCCGCGCGAAGGCCGCACGGGCCGCGGTGGAGGCCGCCGAGGCCAGGCTGGCGCAGGCCGAGGCCGCGGCGCAGGGCGCGGCGCCCGGAATCCGCCAGCCCCTGCCGGGCGACGCCCTGACGCAGGTCCCGCCGCCCGTGGTCACGGACGCCGACCGTCGGGCCGCCGAGGCCGCCCTGGCCGCCGCGCGGAGCGACCTCGAGCGGGCGAAGAAGGCCCTGGCGGATCTCGAGGAGGAGGCCCGCCGCAAGGGGGCCCTGCCGGGCTGGCTCAGGTAGTCAGCCGACCCGCGTGAGGAGGACCACCGAGTAGCCGGCGGCGGTCTCGGAGCCCGGGTTGGTGTACGAGTGCCTCTGGTCGCCCCGGAAGACCAGCACGTCCCCCGGGGCGAGCCGCCACTGCTGGCCGGCCACCGCCAGGACCACTCGCCCCTTCTCGCACGTGAAGTACTCCCGCGTCCCGGGCATGTGCGGCACCCCCGGGATCCGCCCTCGGGGAGGGATCTCCATGCGATCGATGACCATGCCGGGGATGGGATCCGGCAGGAGCTGGCGGATGGTGCCATCCCCCTGCTTGCGAGTCCGAAGGGACCCCCTCTCGTAGAGACGGCCCATCGACCGGGGCCCAGCGGTGAGCTCCTCCAGCGGGACCTGGAGGGCCGTCGCCACCTTGTCCAGGACGGCGAGGGTGGGGTTGCCCGCCCCCGTCTCCAGGTGCCCCCAGGTGGCGCGCGGGATGCCCGCGAGTCGTGCCATCTGCTCCTGGGTCAGGCCCCGCGCCTCCCGCAGGTGCCGGATGTTCGCGGCCAGACGGGCCGAGATCGCCTCCGCCATGCCCACAGGATAGAGCCCCGCCAACGCATTGGCAAGGCGGTTGGGATATTGGCGGGCCCTCCCTACCCTTCGAGCAGGAGGTGGAGGATGCAGCTCGAGGGTGCGGCGGCTCTGGTCACGGGAGGCAGCCGCGGCCTGGGCGCGGCCCTGGGGCGCGAGCTGGCGCGACGCAGGGCGCGGGTCGTGCTCGTGGCCCGGGGACGGCGGGACCTCGATGCGGTGGTGGCGGAGATTCGGGCCTCCGGCGGGGAGGCCTACGGCCTGGTGGCCGACGTGGGGCAGAAGGACGCCGTCCATCCCCTCGTGGGCGCGGCGGCCGCGCTCGTGGGGCCGCTGGACCTCCTGGCCCACGACGCGAGCACCCTGGGCAAGGTACCGCTTCGGGAGCTGGCCGAGACCGAGTGCGAGGACCTCGCGCGCGTGCTGGAGGTCAACCTCGTGGGTCCCTTCCGCCTGACCAAGGCGGTGGTGGGATCGATGGTCCTGCGGGGGCGGGGGCTCGTGCTCGGCATCACCTCGGACGCGGGCGTGGTCGGTTATCCGCGCTGGGGCGCCTACGGCGTGTCCAAGGCGGCCCTGGACCATTTGATGAGGACGTGGGCGGCCGAGCTTGAGGGCACCGGGGTCCGCTTCCTGAGCCTCGATCCTGGAGAGATGGACACCGCGATGCACGCCGAGGCGATGCCGGACGCCGATCGCTCGAACCTCGCCTCCCCGGCGGAAGTGGCGGCGCGGGTCGTCGACCTCGCGCAGTCGATCGAGTCCCTGCCGAGCGGCGCCCGGCTGGACTCCGCGCAGATCGCGAGGGTCGCGTGAAGCCCGCGGTCTGGCCCCGGGACGAGGCGCGGCTGCTCCAGGTCGACCCCATGGCCCGGACGGTCGCGGACCGGCGCCTGCCGGACCTGCCGAGCCTCCTCCGGGCGAACGACGTGCTCGTGGTCAACGACGCCGCCACCCTGCCCGCGTCGCTCTCCGGCTCCACCCGTCGGGGCCCGGTGGAGGCGCGCCTGGCGGGCCCGGGCGAGACAGACCGGGATTGGACGGCGGTGCTCTTCGGCGCCGGGAGCTGGCGGCAGCGCACCGAGGACCGCCCGCCCCCTCCCGAGCTGAGCCCCGGTGAGTGGATCCGCTTCGGCGATGAGCTGTCGGCCGAGGTGCGCGGCGTGTCTCCCGTCTCTCCCCGGCTCGTGGACCTCCGCTTCGCCGAAGGGGGAGAGGCGCTGTGGTCGGCGCTGTACCGCCAGGGGCGGCCCGTGCAGTACTCCTACCTCTGCGGGCCGCTGGCGCTGTGGCACGTGCAGACCGCCTACGGCTCCCGGCCCTGGGCGGTGGAGATGCCGTCGGCGGGTCGCCCGCTCGGGGTCGCCCTGCTGGGGCAGCTCCGGCGCCGGGGGGTCGGGATCGCGACGGTGACCCACGCGGCCGGGCTGTCCTCGAGCGGCGACCCGGGGCTGGACGCGCGCCTGCCGCTGCCCGAGCGGTTCGAGGTGCCTCCTTCGACCGTCGAGGCCATCCACGCCGCGCGCGGCGCGGCCGGACGCGTGCTGGCGGTGGGGACCAGCGTGGTGCGGGCGCTGGAGGCGAGCGCCGCGAACGATGGGCACGTGCGATCGGGCCGCGGGGTCGCCGCCCTCCGCATCTCCGCCGGCTTCGAGCCCCGGGTGGTGGACGGGCTTCTCACGGGGGTCCACGAGCCGGGGACGAGCCACTTCGAGCTGCTCAAGGCCTTCGCCGCGGAGCCGCTGCTCGAAGAGGCGAGGGCGCGCGCGGAAGCGTGGGGCTACCTGGGCCACGAGTTCGGCGACCTGAGCCTGATCCTGGCGGGCTGAGCGGCGGTCTCCGTGGCGCCCGTCTGCCTTTACACTCTGCGTTCAAGGACTTGACATGGCGTGCCGCGAGGGGTAGCGTCGACCGCACTCCCTCTCAGAATCGCGGACTGCATGAGTACGCGGAGCCTCCTCGGGAACTCCCGGTCATACCGCTGGTGCGTACTGCTGGGCTGCCTCGGCGCACCGCGTGTCGCCCTCGGGCAGCCGCTCGCGCAGATCGCGGCGATTCCGACCCGTCTGGAGCTGAGCGTCGGGGCGCCTGAGGTCGAAGCGGGAGCGGTCGTCCCCGTGGTGATCCACTTGAGGAACGTCCGGAACGAGGACATAGAGGCGCCGGAAGCGCTCGCCCTGACCCTCGCCTCCAACCTGACGGAACGCGTGCAGGTGACGCTCCCCAAGGGTGCCAGCTCCATTCGCTCGGAGGTCCGGTTCACGCGCGCGGGCATCGCGCGGTTGAGGGTCAGCGCGCCCCGGATCGCGAGCGGCTATGCAGCGGTGATCGTGAAGGCGGTCAGCGGCTCGGTCTCCTTGGACATGGCCCCGCGCGCGGCTGCGGGGGAGGTCGAAGTCCACCCGGCCCGGCCGCGCCCACCGGAGCGGGCGCCTTCCCCCGCGGGAGGGACGGCAGGGACCGTCGTGCCCCCGCAGTTGGGGATCGAGGTGATCCCCACGGACGTGCACCCGCGAGCCGGTCGGTGGGTCGCCGACGTCTGGCTCGTGACCTTGAACCCACGAGGCGAGCCCGCGCCCTCTCCCATGGACCTCCCGGTCAACCTCGCGGCCACGGTGGGGACGGTCAACCCCGTCCGCTCCCTGATTGCCGCCGGCTCGGTCCGACCGGCGAGCCCGATCCAGCTCGTCGCGGACAGATCGGGCGCCGAGAAGGTCTGGGCCTGGTTGGACACCAGCGCGCGGACCGTGTCGGCGGAGGCCGTCTACAAGGAGGCTCTTCCCTCGAAGCTCCGGGTCGTCGCCTACCCGGTGAAGGCCGTCAACAGCGGCAAGAACCCGGTGAGGATCACCGTGATGCTGTTGGACGACACCAACCTGCCGGCGAGCTTCCCCGATCGCGAGCTCGAGGTCACCGTGACGTCGTCCCTGGGCACGATCGAGCCGAAGGCGCCCGTCCACATCGCTCGCGGCGCGATCTCGGGCGAGGCGATGCTGACCTCCACCACGGCCGGCCGCGCGGAGGTCAGGGCCCTCGCCCTGCACATGCCGGACGCGGAGACCGGGGTGGAGTTCGTGTTCCCATGGCTGATGGTCGTCCTGGCCATGGCCGGCGGCACTCTCGGGGCGACCTACCGCGGGGGTTGGCACGAGTTTTCCCGGGGCTGGCAACGTCACGCGGCGGTGAACGGGCTCGCAGGGCTGCTGCTCGGCACGATCTTCTACGCGCTCTCCCTGCTCGGCGCGCCCGCGGCCATCCCCCAGGTCGCCCTCCCGATCGCGGCCATCCCCACCGTCAACGAGCTGGGAGCGCTTGCCCTCGGCTTCCTCGGCGGCTACTACGCCCGCGCCTGGCTGCCCCTCGTCAAGACGGGTCGGTGAAGCAAAGGCGCCGCGCCTTGGCGAGCGCCCGGCGCAGGCCCGGGTCGGGCCCCAGCGCGTCCACCTCGTTCCAGGCGAACCAGCGCAGGTCGCGCATCTCGGCCAGGGCGGGGGCGAGAGCCGCGTGCTCCGGGGCCACCACGAGATAGCGCAGGTCGAGGTGCTCGTGGGCGGGCTCCTCGCCGCGCGCCGGGATGTCGTGCACGTCCACGTCGAGGGGACGGGGCGCCCCGGGGTGCAGGGTGAGCCCGGCCAGGCCCGTCTCCTCGTGCGCCTCCCGCAGAGCCACCTCCTCACCGCTCGTCTCGCCGGGGTCGCCGTGGCCCCCCGGCTGCAGCCAACGGTCGAGCTTGCGGTGGTGCAGGAGCAGCACGCGTTCTCCCCTTGCCGAGACCACGAGGGCGCTCGCGGTCAGGTGGCCCTCCGCGATGCGCCGGTCGAAGGGGTCGGCATGTCGTGACACGAAGGCGCGGATGCGGGCGAGGTCCGAAGCCTCCTCCTCGTCGGCGGGCAGGTGGCGGGCAAGCGACCGCGCGAGGTCCATGGCGACGGCATTCTAGCTTGCGCCGGTTCCCCGCTCTTGTCACACTCGGCCCGACCACGGGGGAGCTTCCATGGACATCGTGCCCGTCAACGCCGAGGAGACGCTGTTCGTGTCCGGGGAGATCGAGGATTGGGAAGTCGTGCGGAGGCGCGGCATCGACACCATCGTCGACATGGACCGCGACGTGGACCCCGGCCTTCCCGAAGCCCCCAACTCGATCCTGTACGTCTATTTTCCGATCCTGGACCAGGAGCTGCCCGACCTCCCGAAGCTGGAGGCGTTGGGGCGGCTGGTGGCCGACCTGGTGTCCGAAAGACACCGCGTCCTCGTCCACTGCCGGATGGGGCTGAACCGCTCGATGCTCGTGGTCGCGACCGCCCTGACCTACCTGGGCATGACCGGGGAGGCGGCCCTCGGTCACGTGCAGTCCCTGCGCCCGGGCGCCCTCTACAAACGAGGGGTTCGCCGCCCACGTGCGCCGGCTGCCCGCCCGGCGCGTGCGGCTCGAGGTGATCGACGCCTCCTAGACGGCGGGCTCGATCGCGGGGATCGCGTCGTCGAGGGATGCCGCGGCCGCGTCCGACCCCCCGATGCGGAACCGCTCGGCGTTCTTCGGCAGGAGCTGGATCTCCCGCACGAGGCCCAGGGCCGAGAGCGCGCGGATGGCCAGCCAGTTCGCGTCCAGCTCCCACCAGGCGAGACCGTGCCGGGCGGAGCGCTGGAAGGCGTGGTGGTTGTTGTGCCAGCCCTCGCCCCAGGCGAGGAGGCCCACCCACCAGAGGTTGCGCGAGCCCTCGGGCGTCTCGTAGGTGCGGTAGCCCCAGGTGTGGGTGGCGGAGTTGACGAACCACGTGGTGTGGAGCACGAGCACCAGCCGCAGGAACACGCCCCAGATGGCGAGCGGCCAGCCGCCCCAGGCGTAGAGGGCGAGGCCGACCAGGATGTTCGGGAACACGTGCGCGCGGTTCAGGACCCGGTGGACAGGGTCGGCCACCAGCTCCGGCGCGTAGCGCGACTCCATCTGCCGGCGGTCCATGCTCAGGTCGCAGAGGATCCAGCCGATGTGGCTCCACCAGAAGCCGTCCTTCGGGGTGTGCAGGTCCTTGCCGGGCCGGTCCGACTGTGCGTGGTGGAGCCGGTGCATGGCCACCCAGGTGATGGCCCCGCCCTCGCTCGCCAGCATCCCGCAGATCGTGCCGAGATACTCGAGGGGCTTCGGCAACTTGTACCCACGGTGGGTGAGGTAGCGGTGGAAGGTCACGCCGATTCCGATGGAGCCGGACAGCCACCAGAGGAAGAGGAGGGTGCCGAGTCCCGTCCAGGTGAACGTCCAGGGGGCGAGCAGCGCCATCGCGTGGATCCACGCGAAGTACACGACGTTCACCCAGTCGAAACGCTTGCCGTTCCAGCTCAGGGCCAAGAATCCTCCTCCACGCCGCCTCGCGGCGGACGCAGAGTCAGCCTAGCAGCAGACCCCCGCCGGACAATGTCAGACTTTCGTAATAGTTACGGGAGGATACGGTGGGGCCCCTCCCCCTACGTGGGGAGGGTGGGGGGTCTATGAACGACCGGCTGCGACGCCCGGACGGCCAGCCAGAGGAGGCCGCCCAGGACCAGGAAAGGCAAGAGCGGTAACAGGATGAGGGCGCAGAGCCCGAGAAGGAGCGCGCCCACCACCAGAGCTCCGGAGAAGAGCACTTTGAAGACACCGGCCACCAGGAGGAACACCACCCGGACCATGCCTCCCAGGAGCTTGAAGGGCAGCAGGACGAGGCCGAACACCACCTGGATCAGCACCTTCAGGATCAGCAGCGGGACCACGATCAACACGGCCAGAAGCGCCAGCAGCACCAGGGCTTCCATGCTCGGTTCCCCTTTCGCGGAGGTTCTCCCTTTCACAAAGGATTACGTTCGGGTGGAAGCGCGGGTTCCCCGTCCTGGCTTCCGAGGGGGGGCGCCGCCCACTGGCTGGCGCGTCCCCGCTGCAGCGCCTCGTAGATCCGGTCGCGCAGGAGGTTGGCTTCACGATGGGTCAGCGTGCGGTCGAGCGCGCGCAGCACGATCCGGATGAGCACGTTCTTCTGTCCTGGGAGGATCCCCAGGCGTTGCCGTGCTGCGGGGGAGAGCGCGGAAAGCGGGGTCTCCGCCAGGATCCCCACCTCCTCCACGACGTCCGCCTCCCCGCGGAGGGTCGTACGAACGCGGTCACCCAGGTCCTCCAGGGTGTCGGCCGCGGGAACGGCTATGGACAGGTCTCGGCGGACCGCGGGCTGCGACGAGACCGGCCGATACGGCCGCAGGTCGCGCATCTGCGCCGCCACCCGCGGGTCCTCCGACCGCAGGAGCCGGATGTCGGGCAGCCCCTTTCTGAGCATCAGGATCCGATCGAGGCCCAGCCCCATGGCGAGTCCCGAATGACGGGAGATGTCCAGCCCGGCTCGTTTGAGGATCGCGGGATGCGCGAGGCCGCACTCGCCGATCTCGACCCAGCCCGCGTCGGTGGCCACGTCGATCTGCAGGCCGTCGAGCGTGTAGGGGTGGGCGGCCGGAGTCGATCGCACCTCCCGGCCGGGCAGAGCCGCCGCCGTCACCTGTCGGATCATCTCGTGCAGGTCACGCCGGAGAAGCGGCATGCCGGCGCGGACCCTCCACAAGTCCACCTGGTGCGGCTCCCCGGTGTGGAGCCGGTCGATGGCGTCGCGGCGGTAGACGAGACCGGGGCAGACCAGCAGGACGTCCGGGGGTGGAGCCTGCGCCAGCTCCCGGAGCGCCTCCGGGACCAGGGCCGAGGTGTGGGTCCGCAAGAGCAGGGTCTCCGTGACGTAGCGGGTATGGCGCGCATCGCGCGCGGCTCCGTCGGGCGGGTAGAGGAGCCGGTCGTAGTTCTCCTCCACGGACACGACCCGGTCCGCCCGATGGACCCGCAGAGCACAGCCCCAGGCGGAGGTGAGCGCGCGCCGGAGGTCGGAGAGCAGCGCCTGCATCGCGTGCGGCCCCCGAGCAGGGTCGGTCAGGTCTCGCAAGGCCAGGGCGCGCTCGAGCGCCGGCTGATCGAGGACGGCTCGTGACAGGGCACGTGACATGACATCCCTCGCATGGAGAAACGGACGGATTCCAGGGAAACGCCGGCGCGGCGCCGGCGCGCGGTGGATCCCCCCGAAAGGTCCGGGCCTGCCCGGGAGGGGCAGCGGGTCAGCGAGGGCGATGTCGGCTCAGGGAGAAGGAGACGCTCAGCGCAGGCCCTCCCGACGCCCGTACGGGGTCGGGGGGGACGTAAATCGACGGCGAAGAGCAAGACGCGGCATCGCCACCAATCTAGCGCGGTCGGACCCGCGGCGCAACCGCCGCCGGCGGACTAGACTCTAGGGGGACTCAAGAGAAGGATGCCCGCCCCCGACCCCTACCTCCGCTTCTCCCGCCAGGAGTGGAGCCGCCTGCGCGAGGACACCCCGCTCACCCTCACCGAAGCGGACCTGGGCGAGCTGCGGGGGCTGAACGAGCGCGTCTCGCTGCGGGAGGTCGAGGAGGTCTACCTTCCGCTCTCCCGCCTCCTCGACCTCTACGTCACGGCCTCCCAGGCCCTGTACCAGGCCACCGCGCGCTTCCTCGGCCACTCCACCGCCCGGGTGCCGTACGTGATCGGCATCGCGGGCAGCGTGGCGGTGGGGAAGAGCACCACCGCCCGCATCGTCCAGGCCCTGCTCGCCCGCTGGCCCGCCCACCCCGCGGTGGACCTCGTGACCACCGACGGCTTCCTGCTCCCGAACCGGGTCCTCGAGGAGCGCGGCCTGATGCGGCGCAAGGGGTTCCCCGAGAGCTACGACGTGCGGCGCCTGCTCCGTTTCGTCTCCGATCTCAAGGCGGGGAGGGCGAACGTGAGCAGCCCGGTCTACTCGCACCTCACCTACGATATCGTGCCGGGGGAGGAGATCGTGGTGCGGCAACCCGACATCGTGATCCTCGAGGGGCTGAACGTGCTGCAGAGCGGAAGCGGGCCCCGCGGGCGGAACCCACCCGCCTTCGTCTCCGACTTCTTCGACTTCAGCGTCTACGTGGACGCCGAGGCCGAGCACGTCCGCCGCTGGTACCTCGAGCGCTTCTTCACCCTTCGGAACACCGCCTTCCAGGCCCCCGCGTCGTACTTCCATCGTTACGCGCGCCTCTCGGACGCGGAAGCCGAGGAGGTGGCGAGCGGGCTCTGGCGGGAGATCAACGAGGTGAACCTGCGCGAGAACATCCTCCCCACCAGGGAGCGGGCGCGCCTCGTGCTCCGCAAGGGGCCCGACCATTCGGTCGAGGAGGTGCGTCTCCGCAAGATCTGAGCTCCGGAGCGCGTCCCTGACGTCGCGGACCGACTCGTGCGACAATCGCCGGCTGTGCCACCTCAGTTCATCTTCACCATGAAGGACCTGCGGAAGGTCACGCCGCAGGGCAAGGAGATCCTCAAGGGGATCTGGCTCTCGTTCTACCCCGACGCCAAGATCGGGATCCTGGGGCCCAACGGGGCCGGGAAGAGCACGCTCCTCCGGATCATGGCCGGCCTCGACAAGGACTTCGCGGGTGAGGCCTTCCCCGCCGAGGGGACGCGCATCGGCCACCTGCCCCAGGAGCCCCAGCTCGACCCGAAGAAGACCGTGCTCCAGCACGTCGAGGAGGCGGTGGCCCCCATCCGCAAGCTCCTGGACCGCTTCGAGGAGCTCTCCATGAAGCTCGGGGAGGACCTGCCCGCGGCCGAGATGGACAAGGTCATGGACGAGCAGGCCCGGGTCCAGGACCGGATCGAGGCCGCCAACGCCTGGGAGCTGGATCGCACAGTGGAGATCGCGATGGACGCCCTGCGCCTGCCCCCGGGCGAGGCCGACGTCACGAAGCTCTCGGGGGGGGAGCGCCGCCGGGTGGCCCTCTGCCGGCTGCTGCTCCAGCCCTCGGACATGCTGCTCCTGGACGAGCCCACGAACCACCTCGACGCGGAGTCGGTGGCCTGGCTGGAGCGCTTCCTGCAGGAGTACAAGGGCTGTGTGGTGGCCATCACCCACGACCGGTACTTCCTCGACAACGTGGCGGGCTGGATCCTGGAGCTGGACCGCGGCTCGGGGATCCCCTGGAAGGGCAACTACTCGTCCTGGCTGGAGCAGAAGAGGACGCGCCTGGCCCAGGAGGAGAAGGAGGAATCCGCCCGCCAGAAGACGCTGGAGCGCGAGCTGGAATGGGTGCGCATGGCTCCCCGCGCGCGCCAGGCCAAGGGCAAGGCCCGCCTCGTCCACTACGAGGAGCTGCTGGCGGAGCAGCAGGCCGCCGCCTCTCGCGAGAAACAGGCGGAGATCGCGATTCCCCCCGGCCCCCGCCTGGGCGACCTCGTGATCGAGGCCCGGGGCCTCGGCAAGGGCTACGGCGACAACCTGCTCATGGAGGACGTGAGCTTCATCCTGCCCAGGGGCGGTCTCGTGGGGGTGATCGGGGCCAACGGAGCGGGCAAGACGACCCTCTTCCGCATGATCGTGGGCCAGGAAGGGCCCGACGCGGGCGAGCTGAAGATCGGGGAGACGGTCGCCCTCTCCTACGTGGACCAGAGCCGGGACGCCCTGGTGGGGGAGCGCTCCGTCTGGGAGGAGATCTCGGACGGAGGCAAGGACCTCGTGATGGTCGGCAAGCGGGAGGTGAACTCGCGCGCCTACGCCGCCTCCTTCGGCTTCCGCGGCCCCGACCAGCAGAAGAAGGTGAAGGACCTCTCGGGGGGCGAGCGCAACCGCCTGCACCTCGCCACCCTCCTCAAGAGCGGAGGGAACCTGCTGCTCCTCGACGAGCCCACGAACGACCTCGACGTGGACACCCTGCGCGCGCTCGAGGAAGCGCTCCTCGGCTTCGCGGGATGCGCGGTGGTGATCAGCCACGACCGCTGGTTCCTCGACCGCATCGCCACCCACATGCTGGCCTTCGAGGGCGACAGCCGGGTGGTCTGGTTCGAGGGGAACTACCAGGACTACGAGGCGGACCGCAGGCGCCGCCTGGGGGCGGAGGCCGAGCAGCCGCACCGGATCAAGTACCGCAAGCTGGCGCCCTGACACGTCCTTCAGGGTTCGGCGTTGATGGACTGCAAGCAGCTCAGCGGGAACGTGAACACTTGCGGGACGGGTACCGTTATCTGAGCTAGCCCACGGCTTCCGGACCGTGTCGGAACGGGCTCATGACCTCGACCGGCCCGAAGCGCTGGCCGTCCTGCAGGTCTTCCGTCAGCAGGTAGCGGCAGGACGAGACGTGGGCCGCTGACACCACGAGGGCGTCCCAGAACGATATGCCGTGACGATCCTGCACGACCCAGGCCCCCGCGAGCAACGCCCCCTCGAGGGGAACCGGGCGCCAGCTCAGCAGGTCGCGGATATCATGTCGGGCCGCTTCCCGGCTCAGGCCGGGCTTCAGCTTGGACGTGACCGTCACGTAGTACTCGTGCAACACCTGGAAGCTGAGGCGGCCTCGTCGCGACTCCCACAGGAAAGCAAGCCAGGCGTTGGCCTGCGCGTGCTTGCCCTCGTGGCCGGCGTCCCGCGCGTAGACCAGGACATTCGCGTCAACGAAGACCGGCACGGTCATGCAACTCCTCGCGGGTGGGATAGCGGGACTTGCCCTTCCGCAAGCGCGCCGCCGGACGGGAGAGGAAGCGCTTCATGGCGCGGCCGTATCCCTCCTCTTCCTGCATCCGCTGGCGAAGCAGCTCGCCGACCGCACGGGAGAGGCTCTTCTCCTGCCGGGCCGCCCACACGCGGGCCCAGCGCGCGACCTCCTCGTCGACGGTGATGGTGAGGTTCCTCATGAAACACGAGGCTAGTGTTTCACGAGGCTCGTGTCAATATCACGCGACGGCCCGCGGGGGGCCGCATCAGCCGTCCCGGCTCGGAAGCTCCACGTAGAACCGGGTCCCCTGGTCGGGCCCCGCGCTCTCCGCCCAGACCCGCCCCTCGTGCAGGGCCACGAGCTGCTTCACGATCGAAAGGCCGAGGCCGGTGGCGATCTCGCCCCCGGTGGGCCGGGCGGAGAGGCGCTGGAACCGGCCGAAGAGCTTCGCCTTGTCGTCCTCGGTGAGCCCCGGCCCTTCGTCGCGCACCTCGATGACGACCGTCCCCCCGTTCCGCCGCACGCTCAGCCAGATGGACCGGCGCTCCGGGGAGTACTTGATCGCGTTGCCGATCAGATTCTCGAGCACCTGCCGGAGCCAGTCTTCGTCTCCATTGACCAGGCAGGAGGGCTCTACCGCGGCGTGGATGCGCTGCTTCTTGGTCCCCGCCTGGGGCTGCAGGCTCAGGGCCATGGCCTGGGCCAGCCGCCCCACGTCGACGATACCCCGACTCAGGGGCATGCCCCCGCGGGCGATGGCCTCGCCCTCCAGCAGCCGGTTGATGATCTCGACCATGCGCCGAGCCGCCTGAGCGGTGCGCTCCGCGTACTCCGAGGCCTCGGGCAGGCCCGGCCGCTCGGCCATCATCTCCGCGTAGCCGATGATGGTCTGGAGGGGGGTCTTCAGGTCGTGGGCGGCGATGGAGAGCAGCTCGCCCTTCTGCCGATCCGCCTCCTGGGCGAGCTCGTTCTGCCGCTCCGCCTCCGCCCGCGCCGCCTCGGAGCGCTCCTTTTCCGCCACCAGGTCCCGGGTGCGGACCGCCACCAGGGCCTCCAGCTCCCGCTTGTGCTCGCGGAGCTGGCGCACGCGCAGGCGGAAGGTCCCGAACCCCCCGAGGCCGGCCCCCAGGGCGATGAGCGCGTAGAACCAGCGGGTCTCCCAGAAGAAGGGCTGCACGGACAGCTCGACCTTGGCCCCCGCCTCGTTCCACACCCCGTCGGGGTTGGAGGCGATCACCCGGAACGTGTAACGGCCCGGGGGCAGGCGCGTGTAGTAGGCGGTACGGCGCGTGTCCGCGGGGACCCAGTCGGGGTCGAAGCCCTCGAGGCGGTACTTGAACTGCACCCGGCCGGGGGCGAGGAAGCTGGGGGCCGTGTAGTGGAACTCCCACCGCGCCCGGCCGGGCGGGAAGTCGAGCGAGGCGGCCGGCTCGCCGTCCACCACAACCTCCTCGATCTCGACCGGCGGCACGAGCGGGTTGACCGCGATATGGGCGGGGTCGATGACGACCACCCCTCGAGTGGTGGGGAACCAGAGCCGGCCGTCCTTCCCCCGCGCCCCCGCGGGCTGGGCCACCCCGCTGCACTCGTTGCTCTTCATCCCGTCGGCGGTGCCGTAGCGGACGGGGGCGATCGAGGCCCGCTCACCGCGGGCCAGCGCCTCCAGGTCGGCCTTGGCGACGCGCGAGATCCCCTTGTTGCCGGAGAGCCAGAAGCGGCCCTCTCCGTCCTCGAGGATCTGGAACACGACGTCGTCCACGAGGCCCTGCCGGGTGGTGAAGCTCTGGAAGCGGCCGTCCTGGTAGCGGCTGAGGCCGCCCGAGGTGCCGATCCAGAGCGCGCCGGTGGCGTCTTCGTACAGGCAGAACACGATGTCGCCGGCCAGGCCGTCCTTCCTTCGGATGGTCGTGAAGCGTCCGTTCTCCAGGCGCGCGAGACCCGCGCCATCCGTCCCCGCCCAGAGCACTCCCCGGCGGTCCACCAGGGTGGCGAAGATGAAGTTGCCGGCCCGCCCCTCGCTGGCCCGATGGTCGGTGAACCGCCCGCCCGCGAAATGGACGAGGCCCCCGCCGTTGGTACCGATCCAGAGACCGCCCTGGCCGTCGTCGGAGATGGCACCCACGTTGGCGTGCGACAGGCCCCCCCCGGTTTCCACCCGGCGGAAGCCGCCGCCCTCGGAGCGGAAGAGGCCGGCCCCGTTCGCTCCCACCCAGAGGTTCCCCGCGGAGTCCTGGTGGAGCGCGCGGATGTCATCGGCCAGGCCGTCCTTGGCCGCCCAGCAGCGGAAGCGGTCCGCCCGCAGCCGGCAGAGGCCGCCCCCCGTGGTGCCCACCCAGAGCGCCCCGTCCCGGTCCTCCAGGATCGGGCGCGCGAAGTCGTGGCCCAGGCCCTCGCGCGTGGTGTAGGTCGTGAACTTCCCGTCGCGCAGCCGGCAGAGGCCGCCCGCATAGGTGCCGATCCAGAGGCTGCCCTCGCGGTCCGAGGCGAGCGCGCGCACGAAGTCGTTCGAGAGCCCGTCGCGGCTCCCCAGGGCCTCGAACCGGCCGTTGCGGAAGCGGGCGATGCCGCCGCCGTAGGTGCCCACCCAGAGCGTCCCCAAGGCGTCCTCGTGGAGCGACCAGATGATGTTGCCGGGCAGCCCGTCGCGGGTGGTGAAGGTCCGGATCTTCCCCTGGTCGCGGCGCGCGAGGCCGCCCCCGTTGGTGCCGATCCAGAGCGACCCCTCGCGGGTGCGCAGGAGCGCGAAGATGGAGTTGCTGGGCAGACCCTCGCGGTCGGTCAGGTGGGTGAGCTTGTCGCCCTCCAGGCGATCCAGGCCCCCGCCGTTGGTGCCGATCCAGAGGCCGGTCCCGTCCTCCTCGAGCGCCCGCACGACTCCGTTCGACAGCCCCTCCTTCGTGGTCAGGTTCGTGAAGCGGCCGCCCTGGAAGCGGCTCAGGCCGTCGTTGGTGCCGATCCAGAGCGAGCCGTCCCTCCCGGCCTTGAGGCAGCGCACCACGTCGCTCGGCAAGCCATCGGTCGCAGAGTAGGTGGTGAAGCGGCCGCCCTGGTACCGGGTCAGCCCGCCCCCATTGGTCGCAATCCACACCGCCCCGTCCCGGTCCTCGAGCAGCGCCTGGATGCCGTTGCTCAACAGCTCGGGGGTGTTCGCGGTGTCGAAGGTCGCGAAGCGCACGCCGTCGAAGCGGCCCACCCCCCCGTAAGTCCCCAGCCAGAGATAGCCGTCGCGCGACTGGAGGATCGCGGTCACCGAGTTCTGGGGCAGGTTGTCCGCGGTGTCCCAGGTGTCGACGTGGTACTGGGTGAGGGCCTTGGCGGGATCGAGGGCCTGGGAAGACGCGCGCGGCCCCGCCGCCAGGAGCAGGCAGGCGAGGACGGCCCCACTGCACCCAAGGGGTCCGGGGGCCCGGGGACGCATCACTCCTTCGCGGTGACCCGGTGGACGTGCTCCACCACCGCCCGCACGTTCTCCACCGGGGTTCCCGGCAGGATGCCGTGGCCGAGGTTGAACACGTGGCCGGGCCGGCCGTCCGCGCGCCGGAGCACGTCGTCCACCCGGGCGAGCAGCCGCTCGCGGGGGGCGAACAGGAGGGTGGGGTCGAGGTTGCCCTGTACCGCGACCTCGTCCCCCAGGATCTGCCATCCCTCGTCAAGGGGCGTTCGCCAGTCCACCCCGATGACGCTCCCCCCTGCCACCCGCTGGACCGCGAGCAGGTGCCCGGTCCCGGTGCCGAAATGGATGGTCGGCACCCCGAGCCCGCGCAGGCGGTCGAAGATGCGCTTCACGTGGGGCAGGGCGAACTCGCAGTAGTCGTTCTCGTCCAGGACCCCGATCCAGGAGTCGAACACCTGGACCGCCTGGGCTCCCGCCTCCACCTGAGCCGCGAGGTAGTCCGCGACCACGTCCGCGAGGAGCCCGGCCAGGCGGTGCCAGGCCTTGGGCTCCCCGTACATCAGGCCCTTCGTGAGGGCGAACTGGGTGGAAGGGCCGCCCTCGATCGCGTAGGAGGCGAGGGTGAACGGCGCCCCTGCAAAGCCGATGAGCGGTATCTCGAGCTCGCGCCGCAGCAGCCGGATCGTCTCCAGCACCATGCCGAGCTCCTCGCGCGGCTCGAAGCTCCGCAGCGCGTCGACGTCCGTCGGCGACCGCACGGGCTTCTCGATGCGGGGCCCCTCGCCCGCCTTGAAGTCGAAGGGGATGCCGAGGGGCGCCAGGGGCAGCAGCAGGTCGCTGAAGACGATGGCGGCGTCGATCCCCAGGGCTTTCACGGGCTGGAGGGTCACCTCCACCGCCAGCTCCGGCGTGCGGCAGAGCTCGAGCAGGCTGTGCTTCTCGCGGAGGGCCCGGTACTCCGCCATGTAGCGCCCCGCCTGGCGCATGAACCAGACCGGGGTGCGGTCGACCGGCTCGCGCCGGCAGGCTCGCAGGAAGCGGTCGTTCACGCGGGGATCATAGCCCAGGAGCGGATTCAGGCCGCTACCGATCGTCTAGAATTTCCCCGTCTCGATGGATCCCCTGACCCACGGCCTGCTGGGCGCCACGATCGGGCAGGCCCTCTTCGCCCGGCGCCTGGGCGGGCGCGCGCTCCTGGCGGGCGCCGTCGCCGCCATGGCCCCGGACATCGACGTGGTGATGATGGCGACGGGGCCGATGGGGGATTGGGTCTACCACCGCGGGGTGACCCACTCGATCGGGGTGGCGCCCCTCCTGGGGCCGGCGCTCGGCCTCGCCGCCGCCCGGGGGCAGACCGGAAGCCGCCGGGCCTGGACGCTCCTCTTCGTCCTGGCCCTGCTCACGCACCCGCTGCTCGACTGGTGCACCAGCTACGGTACCCAGCTCCTGGCCCCGCTCTCGGCCCGCCGGTTCGCGCTGGACGCGGTGGCCATCATCGATCCCGCCTACAGCCTGATCCTCTTGGCCGCGCTCCTCGTCGGCGCGGGGTGGGGGTTGGCCTCACGGGCCGCCCTCATCTCGGCCGCGGCCGCCCTCGTGCTCAGCACCGCCTATCTCGGCGACGGCCTCATGCTGAACCGCGAGGCGGAGGCCCGTGCCCGCGAGCAGCTCGAAGCCGAGGGGGTGCGCGGAGCCGAGGTCCGGGCCTACCCGACGCTCCTGCAGCTCTACCTGCGCCGGCTCGTGGCGCGGGAGGGCGACGAGGTGCGCGTCGGCTGGCTGAGCCTCTGGAGCCCGCAGCCCATCGCATGGCAGCGGTTCGCGGGCGCGCGGGACCCCCGGGTGGACGCGGCCCGCCAGACCGGGGAGGGCCGGATCCTCGAGTGGTTCGCCATGGGCCAGACGGTGGCGTCGCTCCACGCCTCGGCCACGGGCAGCGTGGTGGAGATCGACGACCTCCGCTACGGCTTCCCGTCGCGGCCGCGGGAGGGCCTGTGGGGGATCAGGGTGCGATTCGACGCCGCGGGCCGGATCGAGGGACGGCCCGAGCGCATCAACCGGCCGCTGCC
>Ga0137361_10000307_pt1 | contig 26226 bp, 22 predicted proteins | sample Mad1_80_16metaG_FD_104923 | JGI IMG/M metagenome (GOLD analysis project Ga0137361, IMG submission 104923) | Vadose zone soil microbial communities from Angelo Coast Range Reserve, California, USA - Mad1_80_16 metaG | ecosystem: Environmental > Terrestrial > Soil > Vadose zone | place: USA... | reverse complement strand
CTACGGTGATCGTTGCTGTGCTGTTGCTAAATACTCCTGAAGCTCCTGCTCCGGGAGCGGTAAACGTCACATTTACTCCAGAAACCGGGTTGCTCCCCGCATCCTTCACCGTCACCGCCAGCGCGTTTGCGAAGGCGGTACTGATCGTTGCCGATTGCGGTGTCGTACCCGCGTTCGCCGTCATCGTCGAAGGTGCCCCCACCGTGTTCGTCAGCGAGAAGTTCACCGTTGTCAGACCGGTTGCCGCTGCTGTGACCGTGTACGGCCCTCCCGCTGTCCCGTTCGCCGTGAACGGTGCCGACGCCACACCCGATGCGTTCGTGGCTACCGTGATCGTCGCTGTGCTGTTGCCAAAGATCCCTGACGCTCCCGACCCTGGCGCCGTGAACGTTACGTTCATCCCGGAAACCGGGTTGCTCCCCGCGTCCTTCACCGTCACTGCCAACGCGTTTGCAAAGGCGGTGCTGATCGTTGCCGATTGTGGCGTCGTCCCCGCGTTCGCCGTCATCGTCATAGGTGGTGCCGCCGTGTTCGTCAGCGAGAAGTTCACCGTTGTCAGACCGGTTGCTGCCGCGGTGACCGTGTAAGGCCCGCCCGTCGTCCCGTTCGCCGTGAACGGTGCCGACGCCACACCCGACGCGTTCGTGGTTACGGTGATCGTCGCCGTGCTGTTGCTGAATACCCCTGACGCTCCCGACCCTGGCGCCGTGAACGCTACGTTCACTCCGGAAACTGGGTTGCTCCCGGCATCCCGCACAGTAGCTTGAAGCGCGGTGGCAAACGCCGTGTTGATCGTCGCGCTCTGCGGCGTACCGGTCGTGGCCGTGATGCTCGTTGCTGGGCCGGCCAAGTTCGTGAGAGAGAAGTTGGCTGGAGTGGCCACGCCCGCTACCGTGGCCGTCACGTTGTAAGGACCACCTGCTACGCCGTTGGCGGTAAAGATAGCCGCTGTTGCCACACCCTGTGCATTCGTCGCTGCGGTGTTCGCTCCGCCAGCAAAAGTGCCACTGGCTCCGCTCCCGGGCGACGCAAACGTCACCGTGACGCCACTCACCGGGTTGCTCAGGGAATCCTTAACGGTAGCTTGCAGTTGGGCCGCAAATGCCGTGTTGACCGTCGCGCTCTGTGGCGTTCCCGCGGTGGCGGTAATGGTCGTCGCCGTGCCCACGCCTCCACCCGCAGTACGGAAGGCCACCATCTGCATAATCCATTGGCCCGAAGGGCTCACCGGCGCGGTGGCGGTGTAGCTACCGATTGTGGTTACTACCCGATCTTCCAAAATGTCCCCATCGGGGGTGGTGATCACGCGGTTGGTGTATCCACTGCCCGGGCCGGTGGTTAACGTCTGGACCAGGTTTGCCCCTACCAGGAGATCGTTTGCATTGGTAGTGGTCACCGCGCCGCTGCTGCTAGTGGCGTTGTTTCCTTGTGCTCCGACGGCGACATCCAGAGGACTGACAGGATCCAGCCCGCTATATTCCGCTATCCGAATGTCCGGATAAACCGCTGCCGTTGTGAATGTTACGGTGACTGTATTTGCACCTGCTGCCGCAGCTGCAATATTTTTCGCGTAGTAAATTACCAGTGAGGCGGTTCCTGATTGAACTGTCGGGAGCAGAGCGGGAGAATAAATGTTTCCTCTAGTATCGTTAACGGAGGCGACTGTGGCAGTGGAATCGTTCCACCCCACTACCACTACGTTCAAGTTCCCCGCCGTCTGCGCCAGCGTATACACCACTGCCACCGTCGTTTGCGGACTCTGCGGAGTCGCTGAATTGCGCTGCACGAACGAAATGGAAGCTTGAGCCTGCCCTGTGAATCCCAGCAAGACAAGGAAAAAAGCTCCGAGGGTTCGACCAAACAGAATTAGAGAGGGCGGGAGCTTGCTGCGCCACAGGCACGAGGGCATAGAATCTCCATCACAAAACTGCTGTTCTTCAGGTTCAATCTGTTCGCGTGCGATGAACAGGCTACCCCGCGGGTTTGGCAGCACTGCGAGTTCCAAATGATTTTATAGGTAAATCGCTGAGTGCTTTAGACTTACGCGTCCTGGATACAGAGCAGCCAGAGGACATGTGCACTATTATGGCGCATTTGGGTAAGGTGGTTCCACGGGCCAGCACAAACTACGGCTTGGGAACATGACGTTCGGGACTCTCTCGACGGCCTGAACTAGCCCGCCGATGAAGTAATCCGTGCATGGCGGCAAGTTATCCTCCAAACGAATGGCCAGGCCCGTTTATTCGACTCTGCGGAGCCAAGCTTCACGCCAATAGTGATAAATCGCGCGAGGGCACAGGCGGTGGTATTCGGAAACGCAGGCCACGCCCTCAAGGATGATGCACGGGGACTTCATCTTCATTATCTTTCCGGTGCGCTCGTCGACAATCTGGTTTACGCGCTTGAGGACGCGAAAGGTACCGCCGCAATAGCGGACCATCTCGGAATCGAAAAGTAAGCCGCGGTTCTTGTTCCTGCGATCAAGGGTGGACAGAATTTCGTCTCTGGACCGAACTTGAACAAATTCTCCGGGCTGCAGATTCACTTCCACGGCCGGCGTCGTATCAAGCAAGCCTTCAATGTGGGGGTAACGGACACCGCTGCGAAATTCTTGCAACTTGTTGAATGCCGTTATGACCAGCGAGCGGACGACCTCCAGAAAGCTGAGGACAGTTTCCAAAACGGCTTCGGATTTCGAGTCGCCGATGCCACGATGAAGATTGCCGGAGCGGATGTCCCGGAAATATTGGCGAAGGTCCCACCAGTAAAGATGCGAAGTGAATTCGCGAAGCTCGGTGGCTTGGCATGTATAGAGAGTGTTTCCTGGGGAGGCGGGATCGGGGCGAACGATCGATTCGCGGAGGCGTTGTTCGGTGCAGGTTAGTTCTGTGGAACGGGAATCGGGCAACGATGGCGAAGCCGATTGAGTTATGTGCGAGGCACTCAGGAAATCAGGTTCTATCTTTTTTAGCCAAGTCTCATTCCAAAAGAGGAGACAGCCGGCATCGCAATTGCCGTGCGCGGCGCCGTCGCACCGGACCCCAGTAAGATGGACTGCGTTCTTGACGCGGCGCAGACTCCAGTCCTTGATGTTGTCGCAAGTCTTGTCGGCGCGCTTGAACACACGGAAGCGCTTGCCGCAATATTGAAGCATTTCGGGCATGAAAGGCATCGCGTCAAGCTTGCCGTTCTGGTCGAGGGTGGAAAGAATTTCGTCGCGGCTTCGGACTTCGACTAATTCACCTACGATAAAGTTAAGTGGATGCGCGCTACTATTATTCGCCATTTCTCAAGACCCGCTGGGATGGACCGCGTTGACCTTGCCGCCACTCAACCGGGGGATTGAAATCACGGGAGGCGTCAGACTGGGTCCGCCGTCCGTTTGAAACTTCCAGAGTTGGCTGATGAAACCAACGAAGAAAGCATGCGTGCAGGCTGTGCGCACGGCTAGGCTCCATTTTCCCGAAACCATGTTCAGCAGAAGCCTGGGGATGCTACGAAGAATTTCCTTCGCAATATAGGCTGTGTACCTCCAAAGCGGAACAGCCGGTGGCTGTTCATAGTATGCGGTCGAACGGCCCATCGAGTAGCTCCGTGCAAGCACATAGGTGACTGTTAGTCGATTGGTAGAGATCTGATGTCTCACTACTATCGCCGGATCATAAATTAGCCGATATTCAGCTCCCCGCAGACGTCGAGAGAGTTCAACATCATCGGAAAAACCGCTTGCCCCAGGACCCAGCTCGGGGCAAAACCCGCCGACTCTTGTCATGGCTTCCATCGGCAAGACTGCATTTAGACCCCACAGTTGGCGCGGCGGCTGGAGATCACATAACTTGTCTCCCAAATCGATCCGGCACATCATAGACTCAAAGTAATCGTCGAACCAACTAGGTAATTCGCCGTCGTAATCGACGTAGACACGTCCTTGAACGACCCGTCCTTTGCATTCTGCAAGACTGCTGCGAATCTCATTGAGATAGTTATTTTGACAGATTACGTCATCATCGATAAGGACTAAGACTTGTCCTTGACATATTTGAATACCCTTGTTGAGGGCGCAGCTTTTCCCTCCCCGATTCTCAAACACAAATTTGAAATGATCTGAGTAGCGCTCTCTAAACATCCGGCAAACAGACGAGGTCTGGTCAATTGATCCGTTATCCGCGACGATCACCTCCCAATCGCTCTTAGAAATATTAGACGAGATAAACAAGGAATCTAAAGTCCTCATTAAACTGGCCGCCCTATTCCGGGTCGCGACGAGTATACTGATGGAAACGCTATTCGACTTGTCCATTTCTCTTGAAGCCTATCTCGCTGCAGCATGTCTCATTAGAGGATCCACCTTCGCAAAAGCGACCGAATGCCATCCCATTCGCCGAATTAGGGATGCGCAACTGCGGTGCAAATTCACCTTGTAGCGTAGCCCCTTCAAATCGGAACGCAGGGCTTGACGGGTCTCATAAATGTCGTAAAAGTACTGCCGGACAATTTTCCTGAATGCCTTCAGCATAAATGCGACGAACCGCCTTGCTGTTGTAATTCGCGAGTTCGTGGTGTTTCCGCGGCAGTTTTTCCGTACAGACCACGACCCATCGTCGATTGCCCGTCAACCTTCGGGAGTTGATCCAACGTTGACCAGAGCGACGGGGTACGGCGAAACGATTGCAATCGCATGCCCAAAAGGTCGCCCCTTAGCATTGCGCGTTATTCTATAAACGTATTTTTTACTGTTAGTTAGCGGGGTAAGCAAAGGAGGTGGCACGCTTAGGCCAGCATGGCGGTGGCAAAACCTTTCTCGCTTTGGGTAATGGGGTACCCTGAAGTCCACCATATCCCGGGAGGGCATGTCCAAGCTTGCAAATTCTCAATTTTGTAGCCCAGCGTGTTATCCTAATCTGGTGAAGTCACCTGAATCCGAACGGACGGGATGTATCAGGACCTGGCGGCGGTAAGATTGCTGAGCTTGGCGAAACACAGGTCTTTGGGGCCATCCCGATGTTGGCAACTTCTGATTCCGCGATGAGTAATAACCCACCGCTAGTCTCTGTTATCACGCCAGTCTACAATGGAGCTGAGTATGTGGCGGAGTGTATCGAGAGTGTGCTCCGACAGACGTATGATAATTGGGAATACATCCTCGTAGACAACTGCAGCACCGATGGCTCGGACTCTATCATAGAAAGATATGCGTCGCGTGACCGGCGCCTCCGGCTTTTGAAGAACGCGACGCACTTACCACAGGCACAAAATCACAGCTTAGGGCTAAGGCAAATCTCACCGAAAAGCAAGTACTGCAAACTCGTTCACGCGGACGACTGGATATTTCCGGAATGTCTTGAACGCATGGTGGAAGTGGCAGAGTCGGACCAGAGCGTGGGAATTGTAGCTGCGTACTCCTTGGAGGGCGTAAGAGTAGAAGGAGCAGGGCTGCCGTATGCAGCACGTGTAATTCCGGGTCGGGAAGCCGGCCGATGGCTTATGTTGAACGAACGGTATTCGCTGAGTACTCCGAATGCACAGCTTTACCGCGCTGACGTGGTGCGCAGCATTGATCCGTTCTTTGATGAGCGAAGTTTGGCATGCGATGTGGAGGTCGTATATCAGATACTGCAAAAGTGGAACTTGGGCTACGTACACCAGGTTCTGTCGTTCCATCGCCAAGACAATGAAGGGATTTGGCAGCGCATTAAGTGCCTCCAGCCGATGCCGCTGATTAGGTTTATTTGTGCTACACGGTATGCCACCTTCTTCTTCGACTCAGAGGAGGCAGCTCAACAGCGCAAACACATTGAGCAGCGGTACCTGAGGCTTTTGGGAGAGTATGCGTTGCAGCCGGTACCCGAGGGATTCTGGGACTATCACCGGAAGGGACTGAGAACGATCGGTTACAAATTAACAATTTTTAAGTTAGCAAAGTGGGTATTAATAGCAATCTCGGACCTCGTCGGCAATCCGAAGCGGGGTTTAGGTCGCCTCGGCCGATCGTTTTTACGAAAGATGCGAACACGCTCGGAGGCTCGAGTGCAAAGCAAGTCACGGGCCGGCTTGGAGAGCAGCGGTACGACTTAAACAAAGGCAGCGCAAGCTATCCACGTTGCGGATTGTCGCTTCCGACGGGCGTTTCGGCATCAGTACTTGGGGCTACGTATGGCACGTTCTGAGCGTGTAGTCCGCTCAACTCCCAACGTTGTGGAAAAAAGACGATACCGGAACGGCTGTCGAGCATTCTTCCGGAAGAATAGACATTGGCCAATTCGATTTCGAGCTCGGCGCAGTGCTCGACGTTGTCGTGAACGGGAGAAGCCGCTCCGGTAATCCACAATGAGAAGTAGTAGCGCGCGGGGAGCAGATTGAGAAAATCAATTTGCAGGTCCACGTATCCATCGCCAGGAGAGACGAGCGGGATGTCGATGGCGTGATGCCAGGTGCTAGTATCCGTAACGAGAGTACCGAGCTCGGTGTAAAGACGGAAGCCGAAGCTGGGAAAGGCAATCGGCTTGTCGGCATGGTAGTGAAGACGGATGATGAGGCTGTCTCCGCTGCGGACGACTTGGACAGGCTCACCGGTAGACGTCAAGTACTCGACACCAGTGTAGCGGATCTCGCCCGAACCGCGGCGGTGTTTGACAGAGCGCAAGTCAGCCATACTTTCGCGAGCGTTCGCGAAAGTATTCATGTAGGCTTCGATTACTTCGCGAGGAGCGCCATCCATGACCACCTTTCCGGCGTCAATCCAGATGCAGCGAGTGCACAGATTTTCGACGGCGGCCATATTGTGAGAAACAAAGAGGACCGTGCGGCCGCCACTACGGAGCCCATCCATGGCGTTGAGGCATTTGCGCTGGAAGCCCGCGTCGCCGACGGCCAGAACTTCATCAACGATGAGAACATCAGGATCAAGGTGCGCGGCCACGGCAAAGCCCAGGCGCAGGCGCATACCGGTCGAGTAGCGCTTGATCGGTGTATCCAGGAACCGTGCTACGCCGGCAAATTCCACAATGGAGTCCAGCTTGGTGGCGACTTCGCCGTGCTTCATGCCCAATATGGAGCCGTTCAAATAGATGTTCTCGCGGCCGGTGAGTTCTTCGTGAAAGCCAGTGCCTACTTCAAGAAGAGAGGCGATACGGCCCGACACGTGAACTTCACCGGAAGTGGGGTAGGTGATTTTGGACAGCACTTTGAGGAGTGTGCTTTTCCCGGCGCCATTGCGCCCGATGATGCCCACGACTTCCCCGGCATCGACACGAAACGAGACATCGCGAAGGGCCCAAAGGATATTGGGAGAAGCCGAGCGTCGGCGAAAAGGAGCGCTCAGCATGCTGATCAGCCATTCACGCAACATAGTGTCGCGCTGAAGCGTGCCCAGGACAAACTTTTTAGAGACTTCTTCAACAGAAATTGCTTGGCTCATAGTCCAACCGAAACGAAACGGCAATGCACCCTTCTGAACTCAGACGATGTCCGCAAAGGATCTCTCCGTTCTACGGAAGTAAATGGCACCAATGACCAGAAGAAACGCGGTAACGACGACGGAGATGCCCACCAAACGCCAGTCCATGTGGCGCGAATTAAGTAGAGAAGAACGGAATCCCTCGAGAAACCCAGCCATAGGATTGAAGGCGAGGAAACGCTTCATTTTGGGTGGCAGAAACGTTACGGGATAAATGATAGGAGTCACAAACAGCCAGATCTGAACCAGAAACGGCAAGGCATACTTGACGTCGCGATACCGCACGTTGAGGGCAGCCAGTATCATGCTGACGCTAAACGCCAGCAGGATCATGCCGCCAAGGAAAAATGGCACCAGGAAGAACGACCATCCAGGCTTCACACGGTAATAAATCATCATAAGGGCGAGAAATGTCGCGCCCATTAGAAAATCCACGAGACCGCTGAGTACAGTCGCGGCGGGCAATAATACGCGCGGAAAATAAACCTTAGTGATGAGTGAAGAATTGCTGACGAGGCTGTTTCCGGCGAGGCTCAGAGTGCTGGAGAAGTAGGTCCAAGGAACTAACGCACAGAATGAAAACAGAGGATAGGGAATACCGTCGCTCGGAACACCCGCTAGCCGGCCAAAAAAGAGCGTGAAAATGACCATGGTAAGCAAGGGCTGAATAACTGCCCAAGAGGCGCCAAGCGCGGCCTGTTTGTAGCGAACCTTAACGTCGCGCCAAGCGAGAAAATAAAGCAACTCGCGATAGCGCCAAAAGTCTGTGAACCACTCCGAATTCATTCTTCAACCTCAGGTAATCCCAGGGTCCATTTCATTGTAGTTGCAGGCTGACCTTTCTTGCGTAAAAAGCCTCTGCGAATCCTGTTGGGGAGCTCGCCTCTACTCCACGCAGCCGCATCAGGGCCAAAAACGTGTCATTGGAAAACCATTGCTTCGAGGCCTGCGTGCGGAAAGCCTGCTGAAGAAAGGCAGCCTTTTTGCGGCACGTGGAGGCCTTTAAGGGAGAAAACACATTGGGCGATCCCAAATCTCCGTCGTATTTGGGAATTTCATATTCCAGGATCAGGTGATCGCGGAAGGTGTTCCAGGTCAGTTCGTTGAGCAGGCGATGATCCTGGTGCAAGTCATGGCGATAATGGGTGAAGACCAAGGTAGGATTGATGCGTCTCTTCAAGCGTTCGAATTCCTCCTTGATTTTCATGCCCACATAAGGGAAAAAACCGTCGCGATAGGAACGAACGGCAATGTTTCTTGACTTCGTACCCTTCAAAAAAAGACCGGCGCTGCGGAGCGCCTCGCGGCGACGTGGCGTACTAGAGCTAAAAACGACCCAGTCGACGCGCGTCGAGGGTTGCGATTCAATGAGGTGCAGAATAGTTCCTCCACAACCGATCTCAATGTCGTCGGAATGCGCGCCAAGGCAAAGGATTTGAAGTGGCCTCTTGCCGAGATCTGTCAAGCGAAGATTCATCATAGCGAACGAGCGATCCTAAGTCGCATCGGCAGCAGCATCGAGGATCGAAACCTCTGCCTCCTCACGTGGGCGCCCATTTTTCCAGACTTCCCACGGCGCGTCACCATGAGCGTACATGTCGTCCAGTTGCTGCTTGTCCTTAAAAGTGTCCATAGATGCGTAAAAGCCATCGTGGCGGTACGCCATCAACTGCTTTTGTGTCATCAGGCGCTCAAATGGCTCAAGGACGAGCTCCTCGCCATTACGCATGTACTGGAAGATTTCTCTCTTGAAAACGAAATAGCCGCAATTGATGCGAAGCTCGGTATCGCGTATGGACTTGACCTCACTGACGAACCCATCGGCGTCGGCTGAAACGACGTGATAGGTAAGATTCGGCTTGGCCGAAACGAAGGTCGCAACTTTACCGTGATGCCTGGAGAACTCAATGAGGCTTGGAAGGGGCATATCCGTAAGGCCGTCAGCGTAATTTGCGAGAAACATCTCCTCGCCCGCGAGGTAACGCTCAACCGCCTTCAGGCGCTGACCGATATTTGAATGCGTTCCCGTCTCGGCGAAAGTGATGTTCCAGTCGTGGATGTCACTGTTAAACAGCTGGAGGTCTTTGCCACCATTGGAGAGCGAAAAGTCGTTGGAGACACATTCGTCGTAGTGCAAAAAATATTGTTTAATGGCATCCGCGCGGTATCCGAGACACAAGATGAAGTCTTTGTGGCCGTAGTGCGCGTAGTACTTCATGACGTGCCATAGGACAGGCCGGTAGCCAATTGGGACCATAGGCTTGGGGACATTGTCTGCATATTCGCGCAAGCGCATCCCGAGTCCGCCACAGAAGATGACCACTTTCATGGAAACGTTCTCCTTGGGGTCCGTCCGGAGGACGAACCAGTCTCGAACCGCAAGATCACGAGTAAACCTTAACTTCCGGGATAGGCACGACGAACTTGCCTCCCCAATCCCGAATGAATGCATTCTGCTGCATGATTTCCTGTTTGAGATTCCACGGCAGAACGAGCAGATAATCCGGCCGTGTACGCCGGATCTGATCCGGCGGATAAATGGGGATGTGCGTTCCCGGCAAGAACTTGCCGTGCTTATGGGGATTGCGGTCGACGGTATAGTCGATGAAGTCGGTACGGATGGAGCAGTAATTCAACAGGGTGTTGCCCTTGCCGGGAGCACCGTATCCGGCAATTTTCTTTCCACTGCGCTTGGCCTCGATTAGGAATTCGAGCAGTTTGCGCTTGGTTTCCATTACCTGGTCGGCAAAGCGCGAGTACGTTTCTATTTGCGCGTACCCCAGTGTTGCCTCTCGTTCCCGAAGATCTCGGACGCGTGAGGTCACAGCGTGCGAGGAGTCCTCGGCATGCCGAGCAAAAATGCGCAGGGAGCCGCCGTGGGTGGCCAATTCCTCGACATCAAAGAGCGCCAGGCCATGCGCAGCAAAGATCTTTTCGGCTGTGAGAAAGGAGAAATAGGAGAAGTGTTCATGGTAAATGGTGTCAAATTGATTTTCTTCCATCAGCCGCTGAAGATGCGGGAACTCCATGGTGATTACCCCATGAGGTTTCAGCAGGATCTTCATTCCTGCAACAAAATCGTTCAGTTCGGGGACCTGCGCGAGCACGTTGTTGCCAAGGAGCAGATCCGCCTGCTTACCGGCTACCACCAGTTCCCGGGCCGTTTCGGTTCCAAAGAACTTCACCAACGTCGTGACGCCCTTCTTCTCGGCCTCGGGGGCAACATTCGCGGCAGGCTCAATGCCCAAAACCGAGATGCCTTTCTGGACGAAATACTGAAGCAGGTACCCGTCGTTGCTGGCCACTTCGACAACGAGGCTGCCGTTATCGAGAGAGAAGCGGTCCGTCATCTGACTTGTGTACGCCTTTGCATGAGCAAGCCAAGAGTCCGAGTAAGAGGAGAAATAGGCGTAATCGCTGAAAATGTGCTCCGGACTCACGTATGCTTCCAGTTGCACCAGAAAACAATTCGAGCACACATACACATGAAGGGGATAAAAAGGCTCCATCTGGTTCAGATGGGCCGAACTAAGATAGCTCTCGCACAACGGTGACATACCGAGGTCCACGAAGGTGTGCTGGAGCTTGGTTTTGCAGAACCGGCACAGCGGCTGCACGGAGTCCCCCAGCATTTTGGCTACGGATTCCGAGTCGTTCACAAGTTGATCTACTGTAGGCATACGTTCGTCAAACCTTTCAAACGGCAGTTGCTGCCTGCAATTCGCTAGCACGCACCAGAGGCGGCTGTGTCTGGTACGACGCATAAAGCTCTTCCGGCACATGCGACAGGTCCGTGCCGCGCAGATAGTCGTGCATGCACGTACCGGTGCACTCGGAATCAACGTTGGGAGCGCCGCGTCGCGAAGCAACATCATCCATATGCACGGTTCGAAAATCGATGCTCAGCCGAGTGCGGCCCGAGGTGTTCGGCACGCTCGAATGCATTTGCGCGCCGGAAAAAAGCAGCAGGCCTCCTGGAGGCGCAATCACGCGGACCTGCGGGTCGAGCTCCATGGGTTCCTCGGGACGAGGCTGTTTGCGGGTGTCCTCTTTTAGAAATTGCGCCGCGTTCTGGCGGCTTGTGCGGTTCCACTCGTCATAGTTGTAAGTTGCGGAGCCATTGCGGACCGGTTGGTTCCAGTAGCGCGGGTGAAAGGCCATGGCGTTTTCGGACGCAATTGGATAAATGGGCATCCACCAGTTGATTTGGCACATGGGAGCCGAATACCAGGTGTCGCGATGAGGATGGAACGCGTAAGCAATTCCGGTAGTGAGGTACTGATCGCTGGTTGAAGTACGCATGCGCGGCACGTCGAAATAGGTTTTGCTGAGGTCACATCCGGTTTCCCGCAGAATCCCCTGAAGACATTCCTTGGACTTGGGATGATGGATGAACTTGGGTTTGAGCTCGGCGAGTATGGCCGCGTAGCGCTCGACGGGCAAATGAAACTGCGCCGTCTCCGGGTCCACACCGGCAAATGCATCGGTGAGCATTTGGCGTGCAAACTCGACGAGGGCGAGGGAACTGGGAGTGGGCGAGTGAACAATCAATTGGCCGGCGTACAACAAATCTCGGCGTTGTTCGTCGCTATTTGCTGTATCAATATAAATTGCATTCATGATTTTGTCCTTTCGAACGAATCCGCGGGCTCAGGCGGCGAAAATTCGAGGCACTCGCGCAAGAGGCCTTTCTGTTGTAAGGTTTCGGCTGCCGCGCGGATGGAATCGAACGATAGGTTCGAGCGCTCAACGATATCTAACAGCGGATGGTTGCCGTCGGATAGGTTCAGAACCCACAGCATGGCCAATTCTCTGACGCCGGCGTCGGAACTACCGCCAACCATTCCGTACAGGCCGCGCTTTCCGAGTTGCGGCTCACATTTGGAGTTCAAATTCAAGAAAGTTCCATTTCTCTCGAGCAGACTCAGGATCTGAAGGCAAGCGTCGAATGATTCCTCGAGTTTCTCTGGATGGACGAAGCCAAGATTGTCGGCTGAAGTGTGATACTCCAGAAATGTGCCGTGAGGACTGCGCGAAAGGCGTCCCACGGCCAGATTGATTCCCGGGGAGCAGAATTGCCTTTCGTCGTAACCGTGAGGCGAAAAATCCAAGAAGTGATGCTCATAAGAACTGTGCTGCAGGACGTGCGTAGCGGCACGGTCAATTTCAGCATTGCCTTGACGGCTCCTCTTGTAATGCAGTTTTCCGTCATCGCCCAAGCCGGTGAGCACCAGTCCGTGGCGGATGCGAGAAATCTTCTCTTCGTTCAAAGCCAACCACGTGATGGCGCCAATGGTTCCGGGAATGAACAAGAACCGATAGGAATACCTGCGCGGCCGTGCGGACAAATGTTTCGCAAGGAATGTGGAGATTGCAATGCCGGAAAGATTGTCGTTGCACATAGACGGATGGCAACAGTGTGTCGAGATAATGATTTCATCGGGCAGATCGCCGGGGAGAAAGCATTCTCCGTAGGTCAAATGGCCGGGCTGCAACGTCGAATCGATGACGACTTCATATTCGTGGTCGGAAAGGAGATCGAGCTGGCGCTGGCTGACACAAAAGCCCCAGCTCTCTTTGTAGTAGGAGGTGCGGTAAGGAATCCAGTCAGGGCGGTCGGGCACGCTGAACAAATGGGCCTTCAATTCCGCAAGCTGGATCTTCTGCCTGACAGGAACACTATAGTTGACGACGTGAAGATTCGAGCTTTGGAAATCGATGACGCGTTCGCCGCGGGAATTCATCACGTAGGCGTCGCGAATATTCCATTCTTTGGGGACAGTCCAGTCAAAGACTTGCGTACCGGTAGGCACTTCGCGAAGCGTCAACGGAACGAGCTTTCCAACCGCACGCAGGGTCTCACGCAAGCCTTCGCCGGTGATGCTGCGGCAAATTGGATAGAGATCCGCGATCAAGCGGTGCAATTCACTACCGATGCCGGTACGAGCCGCCACGGATTGAGTAGCCGACGAATTCATTGGTCTAAACCACTCTCTGGGAGCAAGAAGTCCGGATAGTTGCGGTCGCGCTCAAGGATTGTCCGCTCCGCTGACGGCCATTCGATGCCAAAAGAAGGATCGTTCCAGCGTACTCCGCGGGCACATTCCGGGGCGTACCGCTGTGACATCAGATAAAAAACCTCAGTGTCGTCGAGAAGGGTTTGAAAACCGTGAGCAAATCCTTCCGGTATGTACAACATCCCTCCGGTTGCGGCGCAAAGCTCGACAGCGAAGTGCTGCCGAAAAGTCGCGGAAGACTCACGCAGATCGATAATGACATCAAAGATCGCTCCGGAAGTGCAGCGGACCAGTTTAGCCTCCGCGAACGGCGGCGCCTGGTAATGCATCCCGCGCAAGGTGCCCTTCCGTTTATTGAAAGAGACACTGCACTGCGCAATGTCCGGATTCAGACCACGAGCAGAGAATTCCTCGCGACAAAACGTTCGAGCGAAGAAACCGCGGTTGTCTTCACGTTTTTCCAGTTCAATTACGAAAGCGCCGGGCAATTTAGTCTCCCGAAAAATCACGAAAGCACCTGGATCCAAGTGACCGTGTCAATTGGTAGTTTCCTGAAACACGCTTGCGACCTCAGCCGGCTGCCAGCGTAGAGTCGAGTCCAGACGCCGCGAGGCCAGCAAGCCCTGAATGTGATCAATGCGCTTGTAGCGTGCTCCCTCAAAATCCTCGAGGCGCAAATCTACCTTCTGGTAGGCCTCGTAGAGTTGACGGGCACCTTTACGCGCATCCCATTGGGGCTGGAAGTTCGGTAGGGTACGGGAGATCCGACTGAAGTCGGCGCGGTAGCACCGCTTATCGGGCCCGGCATCCGCGGCGTACTCAATTTTGCAGCCTGGCACGGTTTCCTTAACAATTTCCCCAAGATCGCGAACTTGATAATTTTCTTCACTGCGGCCGACGTTGAATGCTTGGTTATGCACGGCTTCACTAGGCGCTTCTATGACAGCGAGAAACGCTCGAGAAATATCCTCGATATGAACAATCGGACGCCACGGCGTACCATCACTCTTGATGTAAACCCGCCCTGTCGTGAAGGCCCAAGCGACCAAGTTATTAAGAACGAGATCGAACCGCAGGCGAGGGGATACTCCGTACGCAGTGGCGTTGCGGAGAAAGGTGGGACTAAATCGAGAGTCCGCAAGTTTGGCAACATCCCGTTCGACCAAGACCTTTGATGTGCCATAGGGAGTGACAGGGTTGAACTCGGCGGATTCGTCAAGGATCTTGTCGCCGGCGGCGCCATAAGTGCTGCACGAGGAGGAGAACACAAAGCGCTCTACGCCCACTTGCTTCGCGCATTGTGCCAGATGAACCGAAGCCAGGTGGTTAATGTCGTAGGTCAGCTGCGGGTTGAGATTCCCGAGGGGATCGTTGGAGAGTCCGGCAAGATGAAGTACCGCATCGAAACCCTCAAGGTCGGCAGGCGTGACGTCCCGGATGTCTTTGCGAATGGAGGGGAACTGCCTGGGGGGCTCGCCGAAAGTGCATTGTTCGAACAAGCCGCTGTCTAAACCGACGACTTCATGGCCCGCTTCAGCTAGAAACGGAGCCATAACCGCTCCGATGTACCCTAGGTGACCCGTAAGCAACACACGCATGGTCTACACTCTCCGACGAAGGAAATGACAAACTTTGACGCAAGTTTCTGCCTTGAGAGAAGCAAACAGGGGGCCACTCGAAAGAGGGAATAAGGTAGGCGATAGAATCTAAAATACAGACAATAAAGCACTTATTTGAGGAATGTCCAGGAATTGCCAAGGAATTGTCCCGACGATTTCCCTTCCAAGGCATTGTTTTTCACGTTCCACGGGGACTCAGGGGGTGCCGGGGAGCTAGGACCCCGTCGAAGGCCCATGCCAGACTAGCTGTCACCCCCCTGATTTTTCCTGCGGATTTAACCTCTTTATTTTCAGCACATTAGTCAGTGAGTGTAAAAGATTCGTTCCTGGGGCTCGCCTTTCTTTAAACTCCTAGGGTACTCTCATCAAGTGCTGGAAGAATCGAAAGGTTTCTGTCTCGATCCGGTTGCGGTCGGGTTGTGGGAGTCGCCGGTTAGCAGGCGCTGTTCAATAGGACAAGCTGCGGGGAAAGAGCGGAAGAGCGAAGATGCAAGACCGAGACGATAGGGCTGCTCCCAAGTTGCGAATCGGAATCATGGTGAATTCCCTAACCGTTACGCGTTGGGTCGCCAAGATTGTCGCGGACATTCAGGAATCGTCGTTTGCGGGAGTCGTGCTGGTTGTCCGAAATTCCTCGCCGCAGGCAGCCCCGAAGAAAGCTTGGCGGCAGCGGTTGAAAACCTACTGGACACACAGTTTATTTGAACGCTATCGGCGCTGGGACCGCCAACGCCATCGGGCGGAGCTTGATGCGTTTGAAGAGGCTGATCTGACTGGGCTGTTGAAAAACGCATCCATACTTTCCGTCCAGCCAATCGCAAAAGGATTCGTGGACCGTTTTGCTCCGGAAGACATTGCACAAATTCGCGAGGCGAACCTCGACGTCCTGTTTCGTTTCGGCTTCCGAATTATTCGCGGAGAAATCCTGTCGGGCGCAAAACATGGAGTGTGGTCCTTTCATCATGCGGACAATCGAGAATACCGTGGAGCACCCCCGGGCTTTTGGGAGATGTACGAGGGAAATCCCGTCACAGGCAGCATTTTGCAGGTATTGACTGAATCGCTGGATGGTGGGCGCGTGATCTATCGTTCGCACTCGGCGACGGATTTCAGATCACTCTATCTGACGCTCAACCCCTTGTATTGGAAAACCTCCGAATTCGCAATTCGCCGGTTGCGCGACCTTTACAGGGATGGCTGGGGCTATATCCAGTCGCTTGAAGTATTCAACGAGACGGATAACTACAAGAAAGGAATCTATCGCACTCCGCCGACACCGGTTATGTTGCGATTCCTGGCGCGACTGGCCCTTCGGAAAATCTATGGCCGATGCCGTTCGCTGCTTTTCGGGGAACGCACGCAGTGGTTCATTGCTTTTCGGACAAGAACCGATAAGCGGAGTGCACTCACGGACCGAACTGGATTCTGCGTGGTTCCTATGCTTCACGACCGATTTTACGCGGATCCGTTCCTTCTGAAACGAGACGGTAAGACTTACCTTTTCTTTGAGGATTTCGAGTTTCAAAAAGACCGGGCGGCGATCTCGTACTTGGAGATCGATAACCAAGGACGGCTGAGCGCACCACAGAGAGTTCTCGACAATGGGTATCACATGTCTTATCCATATCTTTTCGAAAAACAGGGAACTGTCTACATGATCCCGGAGACGAGGGCCAGAAAGACGATCGAACTTTACCGTGCAACGGAGTTTCCGCGAAACTGGGAACTTCTAAAAATCATGGCCCATGATGTCCTTGCCGTGGACTCCACGGTATTCGAACACTCAGGAAAGTTTTGGCTTTTTGCAAACATTGGTGTCCCCGGCGGATCCACCTTCGACGAACTTCACTTGTTCTATTCGGATTCTCTGGAAGGTGAATGGACACCTCATCCGAAAAACCCAATCGTCTCGGACGTGCGGTGTGCCCGGCCGGCCGGCGCCCTATTCTTCGAAGGTGGAAAACTCCTTCGTCCGGGCCAGGACTGCAGCCTCCGATACGGATATGCGCTGACGTTTAACGAAGTCGAGGTACTTTCAGAAAGCGATTACCAGGAGAAACCCTACACCCGCATAGAACCCGACTGGTGTTCCGGAAGCATATGCACGCACACCTACAATCGCACGGAAGAATTTGAAGTGTTGGATGGGATGAAGCTGAACCGCTACCTGCGACTACTAATGGGCTGAATGCCGAAGAGTAGATGAATCCGTTGTGCTCCCCGCTAATTTAGACAGTCAGGGCCTCATTTTTTAGTACACCTGCGAAAGCCGAGAAGGCCTCGTGCGGAGCGCGATTTTGGATTCCGGGGTGAGGTTGGTCCTGATTATACTCCTCGATCTGAGATCAAGATCGATCCGGAAACAAGCAAGCAGCTCAGCTAGCGCTCCGAAAGCGTGTTGCCCCCACTCAATCGCATGGCAGCTCGTCTCAGTGGCCTTGCTAGGGGACCAGGGCACCGCGCGATGAAGCTCTTCAGTTGAAGTCGCCACGAGACTGACGAGCGTGGAACCTCTGCCATCACCTGCCGGACGGTCTCAAAGTTACCGTTTTCAAACGCTAAAGCGGCTGCAATGGTTCTCCGACGGATGACCTCGTCCTCGATCAGTCGGGCATGTTCTTTCGCCGCGGGATGATGTTCCCGCACATAGCGAAGAATCTCCACTTCCGCCATGATTTGCCTCAAAGAATTTCCTGAGATATTACCCAAGTGCTTTCGGATGCCGACGAGCGGTTGGGATACGACACCGACAGGTGGCTGCACGACACATCTCAGAGTGAACTCGAGATCTTCCGAAAGAAGGCGTCCAAGAGCTTCATCCCAACCGCCGACACGATCGATGAGCGCCCGCTTAATCAAGACTGTGGACGGGAATATGGGCTGATGGCACAAGAGCCGGTCGAACATCGAAGCAGTCACGGCGAACGACCCATTTCCAAGCTCGCGCCGTGGCATATCCCAGTAGCCCGGCGGAGAGGTATCGAATTTCGTCTCGACCGACCATGCCCCATCTGTCACCGTCTTGAAATTGGTAAAGCAATATTGAAGATCCGGCATTTTTTCGCAAATATGAACCTGCGCAGCCAGCTTTTCCGGATGCCACAGATCATCACTATCACAGAAAGCGATCCACTCCGATCCAGATGCATCGACGCCGACATTTCGTGCCCGCGTCGGACCAGAATTCTCAATTCGCAAGTATTTCACTGAGTTCGCAAACCGCTGGACCACAGCCTGCGTCTGATCGGTTGATCCGTCATCGACCACGATCACTTCTGCTGGGCGGTAGGACTGATTTAGAATGGATTCGAGCGACAGCGCGATTAAATCGGCGCGGTTGAATGTCGGGACTATTACGCTAACTCTGAGAGCCATTAACTCCTGCCGCAGACCCTCGAAGGTGCTTTCCAACGGCCCTGGATCGAAAACTTCGCAACAAATCGTTCACTGTGTGCTTGAGAACGCATGCTTGCCGTCATAGTGGACCGCTCAACTGCGACTAGGTCTTGCCGATGATGACTTCAATTCGATGAATGATCGGGTGGAGTAACCGATAAAGGCTTAGGTCATACCGCATGCTCTCACGCACGCAGCGAAACGCTTCACGGAAATCGCGCGCTTCGTAAAAATAGCGATGAGCAAGACGCCACATATTTCTTGCGTAGATCGAAGCGATCTGAGTTTTACCTGAATCGGCCAACTTTTTGTGATGCTTACGCAACACCTTCTCAGTACAAGTGAGGATTCTCCTTAGGTTTCCCGTCATTAGACTGCCCTCTGTCCGAGCATAGATGTAAAGAGGCTCATTTATGTAGGTAAAGGGCCTCCCCCCCTCAATCATGCGAATGTTGATGTCCCAATCCTCGCGAATCGCTAAATCCTCATCATACATTCCACTCGCAAGGAATACGGATTTCAGATAGAAAGGGCTCCGCGTGACAAAGTCCTTCTCAAGGATACCCAATAGCAAGTTGCCGGAGGGAAATTGGGAGCACCTGACGATTCTATCGTCTCCATTTGTTTTCACGATGTCGACTACACACCAGGCTGCACCTGTTGCCCTGAATTGATGAACCATTCTTTCCAGTGCTGTCCGGTCGAGACTGTCGTCTGAATCCAGGAATGCGAGATACTCACCTTTGGCTTGCCGTGCTGCGAGATTCTTGGCGTGCGAAGTGCCCCGGTTTTCGTGAAACAGATACCGCACCCTGGGATCACTGCGGTAGCGTGAAACAACCAAGGCCGTACTATCCGTCGAGCCGTCATCCGATACGATGATTTCAAAATCCTGTAACGTTTGAGAGAGGACTGAGTCGATCGTAGCACCAATAGTCGCCGCGGCGTTGAAAGCCGGGATAATTACACTCACCAAACTCATCCTCGCTCCTTCCAAGCTGCGCAGAACTAAGTCGTAGGCTGTCGGATGCAAGCCTCATTAAATCATTCCAGAGAACCAATTGTAGAGGAGCAACTTATATGCCATTTGCAATCTTTCGAGGATGCCTGTGATCGAGTCCATTAGGACTCCTCAGTAGTATAAGCGCTCCGTTCGGAGACTCTTAGGAGCCCGTCCGCCACCCTCCCAAAACCTGGAACAATGGCCCTAACCGCCTGTATTCAAACATGTTAATCGAAATCCTGGGCTTGGCCTATCGCGACATCCGATGGGAGCGCCGAAGTCGTTGGAGAAGACAGAATTAGGTAGGCGGCGAAGAGCAATGGCAAAAGAATGCCGGGTAGTGCGAAAAAACTTTCCGGCTGGCCCGCGTACCTGAGTCTAGAATTCTTAACTTATTGAAAATAAATGGCTTATAGAATCAGCAAAGGCAGGACACTTGCCTACAAACAGTGTCGCTTGGTGTCCTCGTTAGACGCAAGTTTGGTTTTCCCAGGCGACTCGATGGTGAGGATCAAGGGTCTTCCCTCATGACTGGAATAGCTGAGGCCTGATGAATTCCATGTTGAGCAAAGACAAAAAGAAGAGGGCAAGCTGCGGGGCAGTCTTGCCAGCGACGCACATAATGAGTGTCGACGTCGAAGACTATTTCATGGTGGAGGCGTTTGCCTCTTCGGTTTTGCAGGATAGTTGGGAGAGTCGGCCGTCGCGGGTTGTGATGAGCACGCAGCGCATTCTCGATCTATTTGATAAGTACAACGTCAAGGGGACGTTCTTCTTTGTCGGATGGGTGGCGAGGCAGTTTCCAGAATTAGTTCGAGACGTACACACGCGCGGCCACGAGCTCGCCTGCCACAGTTACTGGCATCGAACAGTTTATTCATTGACGCCAGGCGAATTTCGCGAGGACACCCGGGCGGCTGCTCGGGTGATTGAAGATGCGGCTGGCGTTAAGGTCTTTGGCTATCGCGCGCCGAGCTGGTCCATCACCAAGGATTGTCTTTGGGCCCTAGACGTCCTCGCTGAAGAAGGGTTTACATACGATTCCAGCATCTATCCGATTCATCATGACATATACGGTGTTCCAGGCGCCGAGCGGTTCCCATACAAACTGAATTGCAAAAGCGGAAACAGCCTAAAGGAATATCCGCCAGCAACAGTTCGAGTGCTTGGCCAAAATCTTCCGGCAGCTGGCGGCGGTTACTTGCGCATTTTGCCGCTCACCTATACACATTGGGTGTTCCGAAAGTTCGAAATGCAATACCACGAGCGCGTGATTGTCTACCTGCATCCGTGGGAGCTCGATCCGGAGCAACCCCGAATCCCCGCGGGACTAAAATCCAGATTCAGGCACTACACAAACTTGGAGAGCATGGAGAACCGGCTTGAGAGTTTGTTGGCTAGCTACGCGTTCGGGTCTTTCAACCAACTCTTTGCAAATGACAGTGCAGAATCCTGCTCTCCTGTACCCCCTGCAAGAGAGGTCCTGTATTCGTGATGGCCGCTATCGGACTTGGTAGTGCTTCAAATAAATTGCAGCGAAACTGTCGGACGTCACCGTACTTGGCCTACCACGAAATTACGGAGGCGGAGTCAGAATATCTTTACGGAATTTCGAGACGTCAGTTTAAGGAGCATCTTCGCTGCGTGCAACGACTCGCAACCGTGAACCGCTCGGGATCAAACTTGCTTCACATCACCTTTGATGATGGACACGTTTCCCAATACGATCACGCGTTTTCAGTACTTCAAGAACTCTCAATGAAGGCCACGTTTTTCGTAACGGCAAGCTGGACAGGGAAACGCCCCGGATACATGACCTGGAAACAACTTGCCGAACTGGCGCGGTGCGGGCATGAGGTCCAATCGCATGGGTGGTCTCACACTCTGCTGACACAGTGTTCGGCGAAGGAATTACAAATCGAGTTGTCGCGCTCAAGACATGAACTGGAAGATCAACTCGGGGCTAAAGTGAAAGCTATTTCTCTACCAGGGGGACGCTGGAACACGCGCGTTCTTGAAGCCTGTCGGGAATCGGGTTATGAGCAAGTGTTCACATCCGATCCTTGGATGGTCCCCGAGGATGTAAAGGGCTTGCAGATTGCCGGACGCTGGATGGTTACTCACAATATGAGCGCGCAGAGAATCGACTTCCTGCTGAAGGGAAAGGGAGTAGCGCTGTACCTCCTGCATGCCAGACACTTTGCAAAGGAAACTGCGAAATTGATGCTCGGAGATGGCGCCTATCGGTCACTGTGGAGGATGTTAGCCAACAAAGACAAAAGCCTTGAAGATGCAAGAATAATCCCCGATCCCGCCAAGAGGCCCCAGGCGTGAGGACATCACTGAGAGTTCTTCATCTGATCAGCAGCGGCGGTTTCTACGGCGCCGAGAACGTAGTAATTCAGTTGGCGCTCGCGCTGAAACGGCTGAATTGCGAAGTCATAATAGGCGTTTTTCAAAATAGACATCGCCCGAACACAGAAATTGCGGAAACCGCACGTCTGCATGGGTTGGAAGTCCAAGTATTCGAATGCCGAGGAAAACTTGATTTTGGTACGGTCAAGGCGATTCGCAATTTCATATGCGAACGCGAAGTGGGTATTCTCCACACCCATGGGTACAAGGCCGACATTTATGGATATCGAGCAGCAAAGAGTACGCGCGCGGGTCTCGTCGCCACAACACACAGTTGGCCCGGCAAATCATGCATTCTCCGCCAGTATGCGTTGCTCGATCGTGTGATACTGAGATGGTTTGATCATGTCTGTGCAGTGTCCAACAAAGTTGCGGATGTCCTACGCCGGTTCCACGTGCCCAATGAAATAATCACCGTGGTGGAGAATGGAATCGATATCGGGCAGTTTTCCGGAGGACGACCGGTCCTCAGAGAAGAACTCGGGCTGCGAGAGAATCCGTTGGTTGGATTCGTTGGACGGCTAGCTCCAGAGAAGGGGTTGGAATACCTGCTGCGCGCGGCTGCGGGAGTGCTGAATACTTTACCGGCGGCAAAGGTCATCCTGGCAGGAGATGGACCAAAACGCTCGGCACTGGAGAAACTTGCCCGGCAATTGGGCATCGAAAAGAGTGTGATATTCTTAGGCCAGCGATCGGATCTTGCGAACATCTACGCCTCCTTTGATGTATTCGTTTTACCTTCACTGAGCGAAGGAATGCCGCTGGCCGTTCTGGAAGCGATGGCGGCGAAAAAGCCCGTGGTCGCGACTCGAGTTGGGGCGATCCCGAAAATGGTGAAAGACCAACAGACGGGCCTGCTCGTGGATGCTGGAGACATTACTGGACTTCAATCGGCTATCTCTTTGTTGTTAGATCGCCGTGATCTACGCCGCACCCTTGGGCAAAGTGGTCATGAGGTCGCAAAGGCCCTCTTCTCCTCGGATTCGATGGCGAAAAATTACTTGGGCATTTACCGCCGCGTTATTTCTCTGCCTTCTCATACAGCCGCCCTGGCTCATGCAGCCGCCGATCGAACCTGAGGATCTGTACTATGTCGTCAGACAGCATAAATGACAGAGGAGAAGCAGCGAAGGGAATACGCATCTCTGTGATCATCCCTGCGCTAAACGAGAAAGCCGTCATCGGGCGATGCCTCGAGGCCCTTTCACGCAATCGGCTTCCGAAGACTAATTTTGAAGTCATCATCGTGGACAACGGTTCGACCGATGGAACAGTCGAAACCGTGCGTCAGTTCGAAGCGCCCTACTGCTTGAAAATAATCAGCATAGAAGGAGTACGCATCTCTGCCTTACGCAACCGCGGAGCCGCAGAGGCCAGAGGTGAGATTCTCGCATTTTTGGACGCTGATTGCCTGGCACCTCCCGAGTGGCTCACGAATTCGTTGCGGTTATTCAAAGGTTGTCGTGAAGGGATCATCGGCGCTCACTACCAGATCCCTGACGATGCGACTTGGGTGGGCAGGGTTTGGTACCAGGATAGATTGACTGAAAAAGTTGGAAATGTTTCCTACGTGCCGTCTGGAGATCTTTTGATTCACAAGGATTTATTTTTTCAAGTAGGAGGATTTGACGAATCAATCCAGACTAATGAAGATTACGAATTCTGTCAGCGTGCAATTGCTGCAGGCTTTACGGTGAAGTCTTATCCCGAGGCGCGGGTTGTACACCTTGGGACACCACGCACGCTACTTGGCTTTTACAGAAAACAACGTTGGCACGGCACACACGTCTTCGCCGTTTTTCTGCGGGACCCGAAAAAACGCAAAAATCTGCGTCCGGTGCTTTTCTCTGTTTACACTCTCGGATGTCTCACGGGGCTCCTCTCGGGAGCCGTCTGGGGAATTGTCAGCGCAAGGTGGGGGATCCCTTGCGTCTTTACGGCGATACTTGTTCTACCGCTTTTGGCAATTGCCGTCCGCAGGTCCGCAGCCCTCGGAAAATGGAGTGACGTGCTGCCACTCGCGGCCCTATATTTGGCCTTCGGAATGGCGCGAGCGAACTGCCTCTTGAAGTATAAGACCTGGAGGTCAGCCTGAAACTGCCTTGTAAAGGCTGGTCGGCTGCGAATGTAACGGGCTCTTCGGTTGGAAGCAAAGAGGGACCCGAATATTGGCCTTGTTCGCGATCCCCGGCAGCTTGGCTTTCAAAAGCAAGCTGGCAATTAATTGACTGTTACCGTAAGGCCGGTCGGAGGATTGGGCCTCTGGGCCGACGTAGCCGCAGAAAATTCATACGCCCCAACCGAAGGGGGATTGGGCCTCGGCCCGCCGTTTGCATCCCAGGAAGACTGATGCGTGCTTGTTCCTGCGCCAATCGCCGGACTGGTAGACTGTAGAGTGAAGTCCGAGCCAAGGAGGGCGAGCAGTGGGTTAGCTGTGATATTTCCCGTTGTCTGAGAAGGAGTGCCAGAAACGCCAAACCAGATGTTGTTTGAGCCGGAAAGCAAAGAAGGGTTTGCCGTGGGGTTGAGGTAAAACTCCCCGCTGAGTTGATAAACGATGTTGTTCCACATGGCCATCGGGGGGGCGCTGAAATCAACAGCCCCAGAGTCATTCGTCCTGCGCCCCCCACAGTCGTAGAGGGTGTTGTTATAGACTAGTGCAGTTCCGGTCCCACCCCCACCGGCGATTATACAAGAATAGTGAGATGACCCATTAACAGGGTCAGGGCCAGTACCAACGTGATAAATTACGTTATTATAGGCTTCTACGGTGCCTTGCGATGGGTCCACGGTTGAGAAGTTCAGACCATCGCAGATGGAGTTGTGAATCCAGTTGTCGTGAACGTGCAAATCGAACTGATTCGCCCCACCAGTTGAATAGAACTGAATCGCCCGACAGCCGCCAGAAGTTGTGCTTCCTGTGGGGTTATTGTTGCTCTCATTCCAAGCCGCCCAGATGTGATTCGAGTTCGTTGTAAAGTACACGCCATGATAGTACTTGTCGATGATCCCGACCTGGTCTCCGACATTATGGACGTAGTTGCCATAGAAACGATATTGTGTCGTCGTGTCGGTGTGCATGCACGCAGATTGGCCGCCTCCGGTTGGACAATTGAAGTCGTTGTTGATGACACGCCATCCAGATACGTTAAGAAGGTCCATGCCGGTCTGCCCGGCAATGTTGAACCCGGCAACTGTCCAGTAATCTTTCACGCCACCTACAGCCGGAGTCCTCATACCATAGGTCGACGATGTAGCTCCGATGGTAGCCGTTGCGCCAGGATAGACAACGAGGGCACACGGATTCGTTGAAGTGCAGGTGTTCCCGGTGACCGCAAGAGCCGCATTGTAATTATCCACGGTAGTCTGGCTCACACCATTCTCGACATAAGCAATATCGCCTGGAGAAAGGGAGCCCCTTGCTTTCGGGATCGTGGCCCAACAACTAGACGGGAAGTTTCCGTTGTTTGAATCACTGCCAGAAGTTGAGACACATCTGATGTTTCCGGAACGAACGGTAAACTGGCAGCCGTCTAAGGTATCTTCGCAGCTGGATACACCTAGGCTCGTCGTCACCACGACTGTACCCGATTTTGCATTTGGGCCAATTGCCACGCTTATGGTCTCCAGCTTGGCCGCAGCCGTCGCCGCTTTGCTCTTTCCGCCCCATTTCAAGTAGCCGACAACCGCACCGCCGCCTACGGTCACTGTTGAGGTGCCCTGCGTCACGCCAAAGTTTCTCCCGTAAATGGTCAAGATAGTTCCATTGTTGTTCTCGCCGCCCGTACTGGGCCCACTGGTGAGGTCAGTGAAGAAAATCCTCGGCGGGGCAGTTTGGCCAGAAACCCCGACGCCAAAAGCTAAGAAAGCGAAAGCAGAAATGAGCGGTCGACGAATCATATCCTTAAGCATCTAGAAACTCCTTGTCGGAGAAATTGAATTCGATGTTCATTTTCCTCTGATTCGCTTTGGATGGTGTCTCTAGCTGCCGCCCACAAATTCTTCCGCTTCTACTTAGACTCCACCTCAATCCACTTCCATCCTAGCAATGTACTGGTACGCGGGCTACTGACAGGGTGGACAAATTTGGTACAGGGTGCAACCTGTACCAGGGATTGGCAGCGGTCTCAGTACCACGGAAGGTGTTCTGAAGAATAGCCTAAGCTTAATGACTCTGTTCGCGTTGCCCGCTTGGTACTGCCGGTTCAAACGGTCGATGCAACACCATCTGGTATGAAGCTGTTTTCAAAGGTGGTGTTTATGAAACAAGGGAGACGGTTTGGGCTTTCGGCGGAGCAGAAACTCGACGTGTGGCGTCGT
>Ga0137361_10000302_pt1 | contig 26403 bp, 26 predicted proteins | sample Mad1_80_16metaG_FD_104923 | JGI IMG/M metagenome (GOLD analysis project Ga0137361, IMG submission 104923) | Vadose zone soil microbial communities from Angelo Coast Range Reserve, California, USA - Mad1_80_16 metaG | ecosystem: Environmental > Terrestrial > Soil > Vadose zone | place: USA... | reverse complement strand
GCAATGCGATCGGTCCAGTCGGCGAACGCTTTGCGCTGCTCTCCGAGCTTGACGAAGATGGTGCTCATGTTGGAGGCGTTCGGTCCCATCGCCATCCGATGATCCCAGGCGTCCACGCTGGATTTGAACGTACCCAGGCTCTTGGGAAATTCCCGTGTCGCCACGTCGCCCACTTGATGGCAGGAGAAACACTCCTTGGTTTCGATCACCACGTCCTTATCGTCGAGATTGCCTTTCGGAATAGCGAGGAGGCTCAGCCAGTAATTTGCCGGATACACCTGCGCAGCCGCCCGGCCGTCCGGCGCGACAACGGCTTTCAGGTCGAGGTGCTGCCCAGGCTTCGCAGCGACGCGCGCCGAATCCACCAGGCCGTAGCCGCGCACAAACACCTGGTAGTTCGCGGGCGGCAGTTCCGGCAGGACGTAGCGTCCTTGACCATCGGTGACCACAATCTTGATGAACCTCGTCGACAGGTCCGTGGTTTCCGCGATGACCCACACGCCTGCTTCGGCACCGTTCGAGCTGGTAACCACTCCCTCAATGTAATCGGCAGTGCCCGCCGCCGCGCCGCCATGGCCCTCCGTTGCCACGAGCCACGTAAGGAAAAACACCAGCACCGCGGCGACCGTCCCTAGAATGTGATTGGCCTTCCTCTTCGTCATTTTGGCCTCCACGAGTGCGCTATTTCCATAACTAGCCCGAATCTCCGAACGTATATCTGGGGCATCGTACACCTTGCCCATCCCGTCCGCACCAATGCGAGAATTTCGTAGGTGCCCGGAGGTTGGTTGGGCTGGGGCGCATCTTCTTTTCAGCTGGAATTTTGCGAAGTATAACGCCTAGCGGCGCCTGAAGGCACCTGTTTTTACGACCGGGGGCAGGTGGGCGGGCGACGCTGCACCCGCTTCTTTATCCGGGCGAGGCTGTGCGCGACTTGCACGAGCTTTTGTGGCGCCGGACGACTTCCCAGGTCGTGCCTGATAAGTCGGTTTTTCGTAATGTGGCCGCTCCTCGGAGGTAGTTTCCGAGAATCCTATTTCCGGGGCCCGCGCCATTCCCGCCTCCACCTCCATCTCGCTTAGCCGCTTGGAAAAGCTCGGCCTCATTGCACGTCGTCTGGGAGCCGCGAAACATATTTCAAGATCACGATCAGTCGTAAATGCGTACTTAGCAGCGAGGAGGCTATCACAAGTCGCCGTGGACCTCCGAATGCCGTTGCGCTGTGGCGTGCCGGCGCGCAGGCAGGAGCCCGTCAGGCGAGAGCCAAGTCCCGAAAAGTCGGGAGTTACCCTTCGGCTAGGAATGCGAATCCTCAATCGCGAAGCCGCCCATTTTATTTTGACAGGTGTGAAATTTTCCGCCGCGGCGCGACACTAACGCCCGATTGCAGCGCCTCATTGAGAATAAGACCTGGTCGGGTGTATAAGGGTGCCCATCCGGACGGAAATCCCGATGCAATGCTCTTCTGACCATTGAGAAAGGACCAACCCAATGAGAGCCGTCATAGCGATGACTGTTGCGTTAGGCGTGTTGGCCCCGGCGCTGGCCGCTGCCCAAGTCTCCGGCGAAGCCGTCTATCAGCAGCGTTGCGCCGTCTGCCACGATTCGGGGAATCCCCGCGTTCCGTCGCGCGGTGAGGTGAAGAAGCTCTCCGTCACCCGCATCCTTCGCACTCTGGACTTCGGAGAAATGCAAAATGTCGCCTCCAAGCTGCGACAGAATGAGCGTGAAGCGGTCGCCTCCTATCTGGGCGTCCCTGGCGGCAGCGGCGAGGTTCCTGCCAAAGCCTACTGCGCGAACCGCACTGTGAGTTTAACCGGCCATAGCAAGTCGGAGTGGAACGGATGGAGCCCCGCCCTCACCAACACGCGCTATCAGCCCGGCGATGCGGCCGGCCTCACTACCAGCCAGATACCGAGGCTCAAGCTGAGGTGGGCGTATGGATTCGATGGCGACATCATCGCCTTTGCCCAGCCCACAGTTCTCAATGGCCATCTCTTCGTAGGAAGCGCTAACGGCTTGGTGCAGGCCCTCAACGTTGACTCCGGATGCGTTCAATGGGTGTTTCAGGCAACGGGCCCGGTGCGCTCGGCGCTCCTGGTCGTCCCCTTGGGAGACAAACATGCCCTTCTGTTTGGCGATACCATAGGCTGGTTTTACTCGGTCGAGGCGGAGACCGGCCACCTGCTATGGAAGAAGCGTCCCGAACCGCACGAGGCCACACGCTTGACAGGCGCTCCACTGGCCTATCAGGACACCGTATTCGTCCCCGTCGCTTCGTGGGAGGAAAACCGCACCACCAACCCTGAGTATCCGTGCTGCACCTTCCGCGGAAGCGTCGTGGCCCTGCGCATCAAGGACGGCTCGGAGGTGTGGAGAACCTACACCATCGCGGAAAAGGCCAAACAGACTGGAGCAAACGAATGGGGGCCCTCTGGTGCGGCAGTGTGGGCGACGCCAACACTCGACACCAAGCGAGGCCTGCTCTACGTTACCACTGGCGACAACTACTCCGCGCTCGCCACTCCTTTGAGCGATGCGGTGCTGGCGCTCGAACTGTCCACCGGGCGGATCGTCTGGTCCAAGCAGACGACACCCGGTGATGTCTGGAACAGCTTGTGCAGCACCAAGGGCGATTGCCCCGGACCTGACTACGATTACGGATCTTCAGTCATCCTCGAAAAGCTCGACGATGGCCGCGATGTGCTGCTCGCCGGGCAAAAGTCGGGAATTGTGTACGCTCTCGATCCCGATCGCAAAGGCGCAATCTTGTGGCAGACGCGTGTGGGTCAGGGAGGAACGCTCGGAGGCGTAGAGTGGGGAATGGCCAGCGACGGGCAAAAAGTCTACGCCGCGACTTCGGATCTTGTCCGCAACCAGTCGCCCAGTGCCGACCCCTTGAATCTGAATTCGCAGGTCGTCGATCCGAAAATCGGAGGCGGCCTGACCGCTCTGCGCATTTCCACTGGGGAAAAGGCCTGGTTCGCTCCGCCAATTCCCTGCGGCCCGGCTGCGAAACCCGGCTGTAGCCCTGCGCAGCCCCAGGCGGTGACCGCTATTCCAGGCGTCGTCTTTTCCGGCTCAATCGATGGCCACCTGCGCGCCTATTCTGCCCAGGAAGGCAAAATCCTTTGGGATTTCGATACAGTGCGTGACTATCAGACCGTGAACGGTGTCCGCGCCACTGGTGGCTCACTGAACGGACCTGGCGCGGTCGTGGTCGGCGGGATGCTGTTTGTGAATTCGGGGTATGCGCGGCAGGGCACCATACCGGGGAACGTCCTTTTGGCCTTCTCCCTCGATGGCAAGTAGCCAAGACGCCCAACTCCACCATAACCGCGGGAGCCGCTACCCGTGCGTAGACGGGTCGAGCATGTTGAACTGCCGGGCCGTGAGGCAGGCGGCCAATGGTCCGAAATCGAGCGCCTGCACGGTCGAATATGGCCTCAGTTCAGAAGATCGCCAGCGGATTTAGCGGCGATCCCGTCCCCTTATCAATCCGCAGCGGCGCAGCGATGAACAGAAACTCATAACGATTCAGCCGCCTTGCCTGCTCGACGACCCTTTCGAAATCGAGATTATCAAAAATACTCACGCCCATGGCGACGAGCGCCAGTCGATGTAGCGGGTTTGTGACCGTTGGAGGAAGGCCCGTAGGCGAGACGTCGTTCGGTCCATCGCATCCGATGAAGGAAACACCGCGTTCCTTTAGGAAGTAAGCGACGTCGGCATGATAACCGGCGAACCCCGTGGTATTCGGCCAAGGACCCAGTGCGGCGCGCCGCTTCCAACGGCCGGTATAGAGAAGTATGACGTCGCCAGCAGACACTTTCACGCGCTCCGACTTTTCCAGGGCCTCGAGATCTTCCCTATGGATGGCCGTTCCCGGATCGAGCCATCCTTGGGGAGTGGCCTTTCCCGGCAGGCGCGTGGCATCGAAGAGAACGGCTCGGGTGACCACGCCGTCCTTCAAAGCATTGATATTCCCTTTTGGGCAACCGCCCGTGGCCGTGATGTCTTCCATCGAGCGGCCGTTGTATCCCTTGCCGTCTACCATGATGTGACAGTCCACGGAATCCAGATGGCTGTGAATGACGCCATGATACGTCCCCGTATATCGATATGTGTCGGTGGTGCCTGTCGGACTAACGTTGCCGAGAACGCGCTCCAGGATGTTGGGCGCATCCACAGCTTTTTCCTGAACGACATCGTGGGCCAATGAAATCGTCAGGCCCTCCTTTGCCAAAGCCAGGGCCTGCTTCCGTTTCGCGGGCGTGATGAGATTGGCAGCGCCAAGTTCGTCGTCATTCCCCCAGCGACCCCAGTTCGAGAGCTCCTTCAGCGCGCGATGGAAGTCTGCTTCGCTTGCGATCGTCGGGCGTGGATTACTTGGGGCCTGTGCGCAGGCGAAGGAAGCCCCGCCGACGAGCACAATACTGCTCAACCCAATGACTAGAATTCTCATAGTTCCTCCTCTGGGTGATGCTCCGACCAAGGCTTTATACACCCGAAGCGTTTCGGGTGTATAAGGTGTGCCCATGTGGAAGGTCAGAGGGAAATCCTGCGGTAACCTTCCTCGAGGAGGTACTTTCAATGACTTTGAAACTCGATCGCCGAGGATTCCTTGCAAGTGCCGGCGCCGCGCTGATTTCCGTTCCTGAACTCCACCCGTTCCTTGCACGGCAGGCGAAGCGCGCTACACCGCAAGTGAGGGGCGAATGGGCCAATCTAAAAGCGCTGGTGTTCGATACCTTTGGCACCATTGTGGACTGGCGCAGTTCGGTCATCGCCGAAGGCATGGCGTGGGGCAAGGCCAAGGGCTTAAAAATCGACTGGGCTCAATTTGCAGATCGCTGGCGACTCGGTTACCGCCCCGCCATGGACAAAGTTCGCAAAGGGCAGATCCCCTGGACTCGCCTCGATGATTTACACCGCATGATCCTGGAAGACTTGCTCAAGGAGTACAAGATTGAGGGGCTGAGCGAGGAAGAAAAGGTGTCGTGGACCCACGTTTGGCGACGGCTTAAACCGTGGCCGGATTCGGTCGAAGGGCTCACCCGTTTAAAGAAAAAATACATCATCGCGCCGCTTTCGAACGGCAACATCGCGCTCATGGCCAACCTGGCTAAATTCGGCGGTTTGCCGTGGGACACCATCCTCGGCTCCGAACTCGTCCAGCATTACAAGCCAGATCGTGAGGTGTACGTCTCCGCCGCTTATTATCTCGACCTCAAGCCGGAAGAAGTGATGATGGTCGCGGCCCATGTGACTGACTTAAAGGCTGCGCGCAGCTGCGGTCTGCGAACCGGATTTATTTATCGCCCCAATGAATTCGGCAACGGCAGCGCGGGCGTGCCGGACAAGGCCCAGCCTGACGATTACGACGTGGTTTCGGTCAGCGCGATCGACTTAGCTCAACAACTGGGCACCTAGGGTTCCGAGCCCAGTCTTCGCACGGTCAAGTGGAAGGCTACTGCCCTTACCAACGGAATCCCGCATATCCCGGCATATTGTGGTCCCGCCGTTAAGTCGTGGCCAGAATGTCCGTTTCATCGTAAGCGGATTCTGCAGGAGCACGAGCAAGCAGATGGTGTTTGTAAGGAATGCAAACGAGCCGGGAGAACCAAAGAATACTCGGCGCGACCAAAGCGGAAGTCGATTTTATCGAGATGGGCGCCGGACTCATGGACCGCTACTTGACAATGGGAGTGGAAACCAAACTGTCGTAATTCGCCATCTCTGACGGTGAACAGCGCGTCTCGCTCATGGAGAAATCCGGTGGCTGCAATTTGAAAGGTTGTTTGCTCAAGGCCAGCCAGGGCATGGTATAAAACTTTGGATCATCGATGGTCACCGTTAACTCCATGTGATCATGGTCCACGCGGTGGAACTGCTCCTCTACGCGCAGAGCGTCGCTATGCGGGCGACCAGCGTTATCAAGCCAAGTCCTCTCATCTGTCCCATTCGTCCGCACAACGAAAGTCGTGTTGTCCACCCACTTGCCCGTCGAGTAGCCGTCCCATGTGGGATCGGGATCTTTGGGAAGCTCCCGGCCATCGGCCCAGATTACTCGCCAATCCTTGTAACGCGGGTACAAAATCACCACTTGGAGGGGCGTCTGAAGTAGCTGTATCGATGCCAAACTATGAAGATCGTCACGGGGAAAGCCGGGCGGATCGCAAATTTTGAGAGGGTCGTTTGCTTGCGCCGCAGGAACCGCGTCGATTCCAAATACGGGCTTATGGCGATGATAGGCTTCCAGTCCCTCCTTAGTGTAGGGCGGTTCATGTTCGGGATACCCATCTGACGGCATGGCCCCGGCTCCAAATACCCCCAAGATTCCTCGGAATCCAAATTCGTCGATCCCGTCCACCTGCCATGTCCCGGAAATATCATGCCGCGGGGCAGGGGCTGATTTCTGGCCTTTCACAGGTGGGGTTACGGGCCGGCCCCAGAAATCGACACCGGGTTCATCCGTCTGGCCCTCGACTGGGGCTGACGCGCAGTTGAACCGATTGGCTTCTCCCTGGCAGATTGGGGGGAGTCCCTTGTGCTCTTTCGTTTCGCTTGACTGCGGAACGGTTTGGGCGTGCGCAAACGATGACAACATCAAGACCGGAACCATTATCATGGCCCTCGCTACGAAGTTCTGCATTGGGGAGCCTCCGTATTTTACGCCTTGATTATGGTAGATCGTTAACTAGCAATCGACCGTCTGGTAGCACCAGTCGATGGATGCGCCCGACGGGTTGGCCGTTCTTGGCTACCATCATCGTAACAGTGACCTTATCTCCGGGCTTTAATAACTGTTTGGTAAGCCGCACGCCCCTAGCTTGGTTCGCACTTGCAGCACCGCTTTCGACGACCCAATGTACGACGTTTCCTTTATCATCCGTGGCATCAAATTTAAGAAGGCTATGCGGGTTGGCTACGATCCAGTCCGTGACAACTCCTGTCAAAGTCACCTCTTTCGTCGCGTCGTATGCAGCGTTGCCGTGGTGCGCTGATAGCGGTGCTGAAGCGACCAAGAGAGCGAAAGACGCAATGACGAATACAAACCATTTCATGTTAGGCCTTCCTTTCTCCCAGAAGCTGACGAGCCCCCTCCTCCACAGCTCAATGCGAACACTGTCGAGAAAATTGCCAGAACGAGGCGTGTTCGTCTGAATTCGCACTTACAGACCCGAGGGCTAGACATATGCACTTCCGTAACCCACAGGTAGCACTGAATTATCCGATGCCGGGAACCGTGGATAGATTTTAGGCGTCGGAGCAGTTGTACCACAAGCGGCGCCAGTCCGTATGACCGTGAATCGTTCAGTCGCCGTGCCACAGACTCTAGGCCGGCCTCGGATCAGTGCCTAGTTTCTTCACGAAATGCAACATTACTTCGTCGCCCGCCGGTTCTGTCGACGTGCGCAAACCCTTGAAAGTTCAGCGCACGCTCCTGCTGAATGCAACAGAACCGACACTTTGTTGCATGTCGTCGTTTCACAGGTGGACACGTTGGCTGGGTTCTGAAACGGCGTGCGCGTTCGCTTGCTGCTGTCGAAAACTTCGACCCTCGATGACTATGGAGTCGAATTTCGACCGACGGAACCTGAGCGAGTCACCACGACTTCTCAGCGGTGGACGTACCCGAATTCACTTTCACGTCGACGTCGAAAGTGGAGAACAAAGCGCCGTCGCTGGCAATCGCACGGATGCGATACTTACCGGGGGCCATGAAACTCACCTTCGTTTGTGAGGTGAGCGGTTTTCCGTAGACAAAGGAGCTTAAGCCGGGATCGAACTGAACCTGTCCTGGACCCCGATAAAGGATCCATCGGACCCGCACACCTTGCCCTCCTCCTTTAACTTCGCCGTCGGAGCCGCGCTCCGCAGGGCGCGGTTTCGGAAGCCCGTCATCGGTGACCGTTACGGTTAACTTTGCGGTAGCGGGTAGAGCGATGGTTTGCGAGGAACTGCCCGTAATGACGGGAGCCGTGTTACCGGCAATGATGGCGTCGGCTATGGGCCGTCCCAGACTCCCCGTGAAAGGATCGGAGGCAGCGTCCGCTGAGATCAGTAGTTTGTCTACCTCCCATTCCGGCTCCAGCCAAGCCTTCGACAGATTCGTTCTGCCCCTGTTCGTGAGTGTCCAAACTAGGCGCTTATCCGTGGGCCAGTCCTTGGGCACAACCACCTTGAACACCCACCATCTCGCGCCCGGGTAGAAGTGTGTCGGTTGGCCCTGATCGCCGTCCCCAAGATCGAATGTATTCTCGGGGCCGATAGGCACATCAAGGGCCTCTTCGCTGTTTCTGTTGTAGTAGCCAAACCACATCGAGAAAGTCCCATCAGCATTCCTCTCCCACCCATTAAAAACAGGGCTTACGTCCAGGCCCCTAGAATATCGGGCTCCCGGGAACGAGGGCTGCTGAGCATGCAGGCCGAGGAGGCCAGTGGAAAACAGAACAAGCGTCACACAAACGCCCAGCCCACATTTGTGTGAACCCACCTTCGCCATCAACGCGTACTCGTAAGTGTCTTTTGTTGTGCTTTGCGAGCGTCGGTTTCCTTTTTGAAATCTTCGTCCGACATATAGTAGTAGCTGAGCCACGCAGATGACATTTCATCGACCGTCCGCAATCCTCCCACAATTTGCGCGTCCGGATCAGGATTGGACCTCATTGAATCGCTGTTATCATGCCACATAATCGTATGCAGCATAGTCCCAGCGGGTAGCAGTGGCGCCGCATCATCCGCATAGACATAGTTGTCCATCCAATTAAACACGAACCTGGCACAATTAAGAATTTGGGTTTTTCCATTCGGATAAATGGCCTCGATGCACTCGGCCTTCCCGCGCAGGTGCATGTGCGGCTGCCATGATAGCAGGCGGGCCGGCTTGATTAGGGGTATGTAACCATCGGACCGCACGTCCGCTTCGTGGGGCCGCAGGTCAACGACGTTTGAGCCGACCGTCATGGAAGTAACTATGTGCTGGGGCGTGTAACCCTTAGGATAGAACTTCAGGCCCAGCAGGACGTTTATCGGAGTTTCCGTGCCGCTCGCATGGATGTGGAACTCGAAATTGATCTTGGTTCCTGCCGTAATGTACCGGCCGGCGCCATCCTTGAATAAATCCGGTCCCTTTCCAATCGCATACTCATCGAGGAAAACGCCTTGTTGTACCATCTCGAGCTCTACGTTTCCGTCGACGGCACCTCCATGGATGCTGGTGTCGCCGGGCTTCACCATGGACGTTCTAATGTGGTGGATATTCGGATATCCCTTTGTGGGAATAATCTGAATTGCCTTGATATAGCGGTCCTCGGTGAGACCAGGATCAATCGTAATGTCCGGCCACCAATCGGGTCCTCTGGCCTTCATGACCAGGTCTTTCGGCAAAGTTACGATGACATCCGGCTTGCCAATCTGCCACGCCAGTTCATCCGCGAATTGGCGCGCTGGCGGCATGTCGGCGGGATTGCCCTCAGGAGCGCCGCCGTCCACCCACTTAACGATCGTCGCGATTTCCTCGTCAGTCATCGATAGGTCGTTATTGAAGTGTTGCACACCCACGTTCTTGTCGATGAACCAGGGTGGCATCTCGCGGGCAACGACTTTCGCCTTGATGGCCTTGGCTCGCGGGCGCACGTCTTCGTAAGTCAACAACGACATCGGCGCCACCGTGCCGGGACGATGACAGACCTGACAATGTTCCGCCAGGATAGGCGCCACGTCCTTAGTGAAAATAACCTGTTCCTGCGCCTCCGCCGCCGTAGGCATCACGGTGAAAGCGGCAACCGCCATCAACAAGCAGAGCGTGGTCTTCATTGTCGTAATGCCTCCTTGTCGCCTTAAGGATTCAATCCGCGCTTCACGTTTTTGCATCCGCCGAATAGTCCGGCCGTCTAATGGTCCGCTTCAGCGTTGCCAAGATCTCCGCGGGAAGAGAGGTTCCCACGTTGCTGTCATCTCACGCTTTCACAATTTCCGACGTTTCGCTGGCTCCGTTCTAGCCGGCGATGCGGCGCCTTCACGATACAGCGCGCCAAGCCGTGAACACTGACGAGAGATTCTACTCTTGTCCGGTGTTATCACGACCGACGGTCGCGGTCAATACTTCTCTCTCAGACCATTCACGACGCAGTCAGGCCGTGCTTCTCCTGCCATGGGTTTTCGGCTGAAGGCGGAGCCGGGCCGCGCTTGGCCCAGGACCCCATCCCATTTCGGGTTTTTGTGCAGTATGTTCGCCGGCCCAAACTCACCATGCCTGCGTTTGGGCGTGATGATCTCGTTCCTCCGGTTTTGCTGTGGATCCATCGGGCTCTATTCCTTCCATTGTAGGGCAGAAGTGGCCGTAGAATAATTGGCCCGTCCGATGGCGACCAACTCACCGGCTTCATTGAGCACATCCACATCCACCACCCCCACGGTCTTGCCGCTGCGCCGAATGCGTGCGACCAAAGTAAGTGTGTCCTTTCCGGGCCGCAGGTAATCCACCCGAAGATTGATCGTCGGCAGCGGATTGCCGAACATCATCGCGAGAGCATAGTCGCCGACTATATCAATTGCGGCTGCGATCGGTCCGCCGTGCCAATGCCCGCTGCCAGCCAATCGCTCGAACTCCGGACGCATCTTCAGCCGGAAGATAACTTCCTGTTTATCGGGATCAGCGCTCACAACCTCGAGGTCAAGCGAAGCGTTGAAGGGTGAATGCAGAAGTCTCTCTTGAAGCTGCTGGCGGTTTAGCGGGCCATCGCTCATGGAGTCACCACCAGCTTTCCGAATACTTCGCGGTTCTCGAGCTGCCGCAACGCTTCCGGGGCGTCCTCCAGCCGAAAAGTCCGATCCACGATCACCTTCAACGCGCCGCTCCGCACCAGGTCGAGCACCTTGATCAGATCTTCACGGTCCCAGCTATTCGATCCTAGAATCTTGAGTTCGAATGTCCAAATAAACCTGATGTCTTCGGGCGGATCGTAGCCTGCGGTCGCTCCACAAGTGAGAAGCCGGCCGCCGACGCGCAGGCAACGCAGTGACTTGACCCACGTGTCCCCCCCGGTGTAATTCACCACCACATCGACGCCTTGATTCGCTCCGGCCCCGCGCCGCGCCGGCTTGCCGTAGAGCGCATAGACCTCCTGCACAAAGTCCCGCTCAACGTAGTTGACCGTGTAGTCCGTTCCCAACTGCTTCAGCTTCGCTAATTTCTCGGTGGTACCGGCACAAGCGATCACCGTGGCCCCGGCGAGCTTGGCGAGCTGGATCGAGCAGACGCCGACGCCGCCGCTGGCCCCGAGAATCAATACTCTCTCGCCTTTGGCCACTCCTCCGATCGAATACATCATTCGTAAGGCGGACCCGTACGCGCACGGCAACGCCGCTGCATCGACGTAGCTCACCCGGTCTGGAATCCTGATCAGTTGATGCGCCCGCACCCGGCAAAGCTCTGCGAGCCCGCCATGAATGGTCTCCCCCATCAATCCGCCTTCGACGCGATTTCTGGGATCGATCAGTACCCGGTCGCCGGCAGACCAGCCTTCGACACCAGGGCCGACTTCAGCGATGTCTCCCGCACAATCGACTCCCATGATCGCGGGCAAGGGAACCTTGATCCCCGGCATTCCGCGGCGCGTGAAGACGTCGTGGTAGTTGAGGGAGGTAGCGCGGACCCTAACGAGCACATCGCCTTCGCCGACTAGCGGGTCAGGGAAGTTGGTTTCCAGGATTGGCGCAGCCGTACTACCCTGTTCCCGCAACACCATCGCTCTCATCGTGTATCCCGTGCCGTTCTTTCCGCCGCGAGCTTCATAAGCGCTTTCGTGTCGATCTTGTTGGTCCCCGCCAGCGGGAGTTCCTTTAGAAACCAAACCCAGCGTGGGTGCTGATAGGGCGGGGCATTGGCCAGCGCATAATCCTTAATTTCTTGCTCGCCGGCTGCTGTACCCGGCTTGAGGATGACGAAAGCGGCCGGCTTCTGTCCCTTGATCTCATCCGCGACCGGCACGACGCAAGCTTGTTGGATCGCCGGATGCCGTTCCAGCATCTTCTCAACCTCGCTCGGGTAGACGTTTTCGCCGCCGCACACAAACATCTCGTCCGTACGGCCCGAAAAGAAGTAGAAGCCCTGAGCATCGCGGCTGAAAACGTCACCGGTTATATAGTAACCGTCTGGTGTCATTACCTTTCTGGTGGCTTCAGGCAGCTTGTGATAGCCGTTCATCAAGGCTGGGCATTTAATATGCAGCACACCTTCATTCGCCGCGACGCTGTGGCCATCAACCAACCGTAGCTGCACTTGGGGATGAGCGCAACCAACGGAGCGGAAGGGTGGCACAAGACCGTGCGGATGAGGTCCGAAGGTGATCGGGCCCGACTCCGTCGTGCCAAACACGTTGTCGATCTGGGCGTGTGGAAAGAGTCTGCGGAGCGAGTCGTGGAGCGCCGCGGATACCGGCGCGGAACCCATTCGAATCGCGCTTACCGAGGACAAGTCCGAGCGCCGGAGTAGCTCGTGTTCGCGCAGCATCATAGCCATCATCGGCGGCACGGCGCTGATTGTGGTGCACCGGTAGCGGCTGATCGCATCGATGAAGCTGGCGGGGGTAAACCTTGGCAGCAGTACAACTGAGTCGCGCTGCGCGAGTGCTGCGTGTGCCGTCGACAGACCATTCATATGGTAAAGCGGAGCCGCGACCAGGACACGGCCCCTCTCCGTGGACGCTGGCCGCCGCCGCATCGCCAGTACCCAGAGATGGCTTTCATGCGACAGCACAACTCCCTTCGGCTTGCCGGTCGATCCCGACGTGTATAGGAACATCGCCGGCTGCCGAGGCGCTGGACGCACCGCTGTGCATCGTCCCGGCGACAACAAGGGTTCGAATCCAGCTAGCGGAATGTCTGCTGGAGAAAGCTCCATCCGCTCGGCATCGGATATGACGAGCTTTGCGTCCGAATCCCTGATGATATATTCCACGCCCGTCGATGGCAGCTTGATATTGACCGGCACAGGGACCAGGCCCACGCGCATGCTGCCGAGAAATGCGGCTAGGTACTCAGCCCGATTGGCTGAGAGGATCGCGACCCGATCACCCATAGTTAGGCCGCGAATCAGCAGGCCGCGTCCGATGGCGTTGCTCAATTCATCGAGCTGCCGGAACGAATAAGTGCGCGGCGGGACCTCACCGCCCAGATCGATCAGTGCCGGAGCGTCCAGGTTGCCGCTGCGGCTGATTGCGTCGCCCAGGTTGCACAGATCAATCACGGCTGCACCCAATGAAACGAGAGGACTGACGGCGGTGGCAAGTCCCCGGTCCAGCGCCCAGCTCGTCAGGCGCCGGATACCAAGGAAGCTCGCAGGTGTCCGCTGCCAGGCTATTCTACGAACTCCAAGACCACGTTCATGGCCTTTGAGGCAGGGACGATGATACGTTGTGACTCGATTTTCACGCCCGGGATTTGTGCTACTTGCAGAACTCTGGCTGTCTGCGAAAGCGAAGCAGTGCGTATGCGCAGTCCTGCCATGTAATCGGTGCGCCCTGCGGGGTCCGGTTCGGCATTCCCGAATCGTGCCGTGAGCATCTCCGGAACCATCAGATCGACCTGAACTGCTCCCGCAGCCAGACGCCGAACGCCAGCTGGCGCTTGCCGCACGGCATTTGGACCGAATACGCGCCCGAAAATGATGGACGCAGAGGCCGGATCTTGCGCCACGATCGTGACCTGCGCGAGCGCCAGCGCGCCATTGGGGTGCCGACCCCACTCTGGCCGCCACACCAGTTTCGGTGTGAGATGGTGGCAAAAATAAACCCGGCCAAAGGAAACAGCTCGGGCGTCGAGACGGACGACGCGGAATTTCGCGTCCTCGATTCGATCCGCAAGCGCCACGGGCCGAGAAAAAGCGATGGGCTGCTCCACAGCTAAGCCGCGCTCGCGGAGGTCACCAAACAACACTTCGGGCTTGTCAGTGGCGAAGACCAGGCCATTCAAGCCCACTGGAAAACGCAAAATGTCGGCTCGAACCGCACCTGCGTTATCATCGAATCCCAGGAATTCCATGTAGTCGGTCTCGAAGATCGCCAGATGGTTGACAGATCCGAGCGTGTGCCGCCCGCGGTCCGTCAACTGGAAGCCTAGAGACAGGTACGTCCGCACCGCCTCGTCGATTCTATTACGCGTATCGATTACAACATGGTCCAGTTTGGGAGTCACAATACAATACCCATGGTGACCAAGAGTATATCCGGAGTGAATTCCGCTGCGCAGGACTCGTGGACACGCTAGCATCTGTATTAGTCAAGAGAGATCCCTTACAGGTTTGCATGGCTGAGCGAGTTCGCGAACTCGCTCAGCCGGGGTTTTCCCCTCGAGTGCAAGATGCGGTTGATTCTCGTTGTATTCGATTCCTGCCTTCAGAGTTCCAGAAAGGGGAAATGAGATAGTGCGAAGAAAGCTGGGGGAGATTTACGCGTTGCGGGCGCCAGAGGCGTCGTGGAAGAGGTGTTGAAGATGACCAAGGTCGACAGGATCATCTGTTTGTATCCGACTGCGGCGGCTGCCGTGGCAGGACTTACAGGTCAGCGCAAAGTATGACTCTTCTCGCAACTGGGCAAACCGCTTACGGAGCTCTTTGTGCTGCGGTTCTCGGAAGCGCGTGAGGAATGGAAGAGGCGAAGGTGACTTCTCAAAGGTAACGCTGGGAAATAATGATTCTGCCGCGGCTGGCAGCAAAAATAAACGTGGCTGAGGGCGCGATTGCCGCAAGGTTCCGCGACCCTAGCCGTACCAGCCTAGACGAGGAGGCTGCTTTGCGAGACGCTTGCGGAGCCTGCGCTCGCTATTCCCGGAGCGCAAAGAAGAATCCGGCCAGAAGAAGGACGTCGCGTAAAGGCGGATCGGAACCATGCGGCAGGGGTTCTATGGTGGTGATCAGTTGCGGATACTACACAAGGTTCGCGGCGGGCAATTGGTTAGTCAAATGGGGTTACACGTTTTGGAGCTAGCGCGGAGAAGCCAGAAATCCGGGGCAGGTTCGGAGAATTCTATCCCTACTTCAGTGCGGCCTGCGTAACACCGACCAACGTGGGTTACGCGACCATCTCTTTCCGCCCAATTCTCGGGATTCTGGATGACAAGCCTCTGGCCGATTGTCACCGTAGCCGCTAAGGGTACGAGGACTCCGTGGGCGTTTAGAGAGAATGTGCAAGTCTGTTCCTGCAACCGCCCTCCCTCTCCGCAAACTATAAGAGCCAAGCGGATAAATAAGCGAGTGCTGCGGCGACGCTAGAAAAATGCGGCCCGGGCAGCCTGAGTGGACATATTACCTCGTACTATAGGCGGACAGGTGATAAGGAATATGGCTGAGGGAAGATACTACGAATCACCCCCAAAGTAAACTCCGTTCCGCCACCTCGGGTGTAGTCGCCCCGAGATAGTGCCGCACCTTGCTCCTCGATCGAGATCTCGACGCCTATTTGCCTTTACAGGGATCTGAGGACTTCACCAAACTTCTTCTTATTCTTAGCCGCAAGAAGCCCCAGCACCCCTAGCGCCAAAAGAGAACCCGTGGACGGCTCCGGAATGAGCGGCTTAATTGGCTGCGGTACATTCGGAAAGGCGGTGAAAGCCTCACCCACCCCCCACCCTCCTGCGCCACTAGTGTCGCAGGAGGTGCTGGTAAAAGGGTTGCAGGTGATGTCATTGAGATTGATTGCAAACTCGTCTCCTGCTGGGAGCCCTGGGTCAGTGGTAGTTAATAGAGCGGTCAGCAGGACGATATTGCTGAAGTAAATATCCGTCACCCCATCCAGGTTACGGACTGTACAGTTGTTGAACGCAGACGTACTGCTGGTGATCGTGCAGTTTACTGAATCCGGGACGTAACCTACCGGCGTCTCGATATCCAGGGTCGAAAACCCGGGACCGCTCGGGTTGACTTCAAAGAAGCTAATTCCGCCGCCCGAACCGTCCGCATTGAACGTGAAGGAGGTCCCCAAAGCCCCGCTGACAGGGGTAAAACCAGGAACAGGACAACCTTCAATGCACGGTGGGTCGTCTAGGCCGATGTTTGGGTCGGTTGTGGTATTCGCGCGAAGCGGGATAGCCGAGATCAGCAATAGGAATGATACGAGAATCAGGAATCGATTCATTGTGTACCCCCCGTCTCGCTTAATCCAAGCAAGCGGAGGACCCTTTTGGGCGACTTAAGCACTTAAGTTAAGTCCTTAATTACCTGTGTCTTAATGATATGGCTCGAGAGTGGCCCACAAGGCCTTTGCTAAAATCGTTCTCATTTGATGCAGCGATTTACCCTTACAATTGCCTAGTCTTTACCGACGGCGCTGCACGGACTAGACCCTGCTCCATAAAACCTCAATTCGGGCAAGCAAGACACAAAATCGGACCTCCATCAGTTGTGGAGTCTGCGGAGAACGGTTTTCGGAACGCCACTCGTCAATTCTCTGGAGAACCCCGTGTTATTGGGGGCCTATTCCCGCTCTCGGCGCCGCGTAGGCTGAGCTCGGCGAGCACTGTGCAGGCGGTTGCCTGAAGGAATGGCGAGGATGCCCAGCATTTCTCTGTTTTACAGGCCTTGAGCAGAAGTTCGCTTGGTAGTTCAATTCTTGCTGTATTTATTCATGATCTCTGAGAATTCCGGGCGGGTTTGCAGCTTACTGAGTTCCGGGTCGTTTCTTGCTTTTTGCGGAGAAAGCCCGCCCTTCTGGATGGCCTCACTCACATACTGTAGCGCGTCCTGCTGTTTATCAGCCAAGCAGTAAATCACGGCCTGGGTGTAGAGCAGCGAGACGTCGGCGGGGTCAATGGCACGCGCACGCTGTATAAACGTAGTGGCGCTCGCCAAGTCACCCTGTTTCGCAGAATACTGTGCCAGATGTTCTATGGTGGTGGCATCGCGAGGATTTACCTGCAGCTTCTTGTAGGCTAAGGCGATGGCCTTGTCGAAGGTGGCCTTGGCTTCGGCCGTGCGGCCAGACCAGCGGTATCCATCCGCCAGATTCCCTATAACAAACTCAGAGTCTGGGCTCAACGCGGCGGCTTTTTCAAACATCTTGACGGCGTTATCATAACGCTTGAGATAGAAATAGACGTTGCCCAGAGCGGAGTAAGCACGCTCACGTGGTTCGAGTTCGAGTGATTTCTGGAAGGCAGGAATGGAATCGGTCCATTTACCCTCTTCAAAATAAACCGCTCCGATGTTCAGATATGCGGCAGCGTTGCTGGGCTCCAGTTCGGCGACACGCCGGAAGGATTCCAGCGCCTTTTGATTGTCGCCGAAGCGGAAATATGCCGAGCCCAGCGCGTTCCAGTTGAACCAGTAATACGGGCCAAGCTCGGCGGCCTTCACGTAGGCGCGGATCGCTTCTGGTCGTTGGCCTAGGGCGCGGTAGGCGTCACCCAGCCTGCGGTAGCCGTCGTCGCTCTTGGGCGCTAGTTCCAGCGCTCGGCGCAATTCCGAGACCGCCTCGGCGGATCTGCCGGTCGCGCTATACACGCTGCCGAGAGTAAAATGGACTTCCGCAGCAGTGTCGTTCAGCTGCTGTGCCTGTTGGCTGAGGGCCAAGGCTTTGTCCGCCCAGACCCTATCGTTCTTCTCGCGGTACATTCGCAAGCTGGCATCGGCCAAGCCTGTGTAGGCCAGGGCGAAACTGGGATCTGCCTTGATGGCGCGCTCGTAATAACCGATGGCCGTCTCCACGTTCTGTGCATTCAGCTGCCCGCGCATGGCACTTTGGCCGCGCAGATAGAGGTCATAGGCCTGGATGTTCTCAGTGGGATGCGCGCTGCTGCGGGCTATTTCTGCCGGACTAGGTTTTAACGCAAGGGCATCGACCAATTTCACATAGATCTGATCTTCTAAGGTCAAGAGGTCCTGTGGCACGCCAGAAAACTCTCGCGTCCACAATCGCCGACCCCCAACTACATCATCCAAAGACACGATGATGCGGAGCTTTTCGCCGCTACCCTGGATAGTGCCTGAGACCAGAAGATTCACTCCCAGCTGCTGCGCCATTTTCTCCAAAGAGTCGCTTTGCCGAAGGTTTTGGACCGTGGAAACGGAAGATGTGTGCACGTCCTCAAGCTGAAAGAGCTTGGCGGAGAGTGCCTCAACAAGACCAATCGCCGCATAATTGAGCGCAGCCTGATCGCCTAGGACACGGAACGGTATAACGGCAACGTACTTGCCCGTCGCCAGAGAAGGCAACCCCGCGGGCGCCTTACTCGCGGTCGCCGATCTCCCTCCGTGGAAAATGAACTGGCGCACTCGAGGAATGAGCAGTCCTGCAAGCATGATCGCCAGAACCCCGCTACACGAAATGAGCCATGCGCGCCTGGAGAGCAGGGGCAGCGTTATTTGCACGGTGGTCGTGGGCGCGGCCTCTGCGTCTAGATCGTTGAGGACCTCTCGGGCACGCTGGTAGCGCTTTGCGGGATCTGTCTCCAGACACTTCAGGATAATGCGAGAAAGATATTCGGGAATTTGGGGGTTGAGCACCTTTGGGCTTTGTGGTCTTTCTTGAACGCGCTGACGCAACAACTGCAACGCCGAGTCGGCATGGAACGGCAAGTCGCCCGTCACCATTTCAAAGAGAATCAGTCCCAGCGAATAAAGGTCGCTCCGGTGATCGACCGGCTTGGCCTCGGCTTGCTCCGGCGACATGTAACGGGGGGTTCCGAGGTATTGACCCGTAAATGTCATGCCCGTGTCTGACTCCAGCGACTTGGCGAGGCCAAAGTCGGACACGTAGACGTTTTCGGCCTCGTCGAGCAGTATGTTTTGTGGTTTCAAGTCCCGGTGAACCACACCTTCGGATTCTGCGGCGTCCAGCGCCGCGCAAAGCTGGCGGGCGATGCGCACTGCTCGAGCGACCGCTAAGGGGCCTTGTTTTAAGGCGCTTGATAGATCATGGCCTTCCACATAAGCCATGGAGATGAACTTCATTCCGTTGTGGTCGCCCAGATCATGGATCCGCAAAATGTTCTTGTGCGAGATTTTACGGGCTAGGAGGAGTTCCTGCTTGAAACGCTCCATCACCTCAGGATTGACTGTCAATTCCGGTCGCACAACCTTGAGGGCAACGACGCGATCCAAATCGAGATCGCGGACCTTATAAACCGTGCCCATTCCGCCATTGCCAAGCTTGGAAATGATCTGGTACCGCGAACCGAATTGCCCGATGGGTTTAACTACGGGTTTAACCACTGGAGTAACAGCCACACCTGCTTTCGCGAAGCCCGGCACCATCGTTGCGAGGTTCTCGTCGTCGTAGGAAAGTGGGAGGGGAGAGTCACAGACGACACAATGTTCCGCCTGGTCGGAATTCCCAGACTGGCACTGTGGACACGACCTCATCGTGCTCTCCAACATTATGTCAAGCGGATGGCTGATTATCCGTCTAGCAAGAGAGCGGGGGCAAGCAGAATTAGCAAGCCGAGCCATCTTCGAACAACTCACAACTGGGAGTCAAGTTTCAGAAATCAAGCTATCTCTGCAGTGATTCGCATGCTTCAGTGACCCGCTCGCCTGCGGGCGACCGGCGATTTTTCAAGAAATCAGCCGCGCGTTGCGGCAGATTCTCGAATTCCCGATCGTCCGCAGACATTCGAGGGGGAGCAACTTTGCCAGAGCTGAAAGGCGACGCTTTCATGACGGTTTCTCCTTTTCAGTTTCTGCACAGCGGGGCATTGTTGCCATCGACAGATCCAAGGGCAATGGACACTGGCATGACTCCAACATGATTTTGGCTTAATAGCTAACTCACGGGAAACGCAAGCGTTCCCAGCTCATTTGGGCGAACAAATATGGCGGCAAGAGACGTTAGCAGCTCGCCGCATATTGGCGCAGTGGATTCCAGTCGATCTGGAGTGAGAAACCATCGGATGGTCTCTTTTTGTGAAGCTCCAGAGTTGACAGTCTAGTTGATCTTTTGCCATGATTTCGCCCGAATTAAACAAGTGCTTAAAAAGTGCTGTCGACCGATGGTGGACGTGCCGCTTGATTGGGTGGCGCGTGCTTTGAACTGATCCGCTATGCGTATAGTTCGTTGCTATCGCGATGCAGAAACGACCTGGGAGATGGCTGAGAACGACTTCTTCATTGGACGAGCCCACGAGAATGCACCGTTGCTTCTCGATTTGTCTCTCGACAAGAGCGTTTCGCGCGTGCATGCCAGAATCTGGAAAGAGGATGGCGGCTACTGGATCGAGGACCTTCAGAGCGGGCACGGCACACTTCTCAACAACGTTCAAATTAAGGGACTCGGGAAGAGGCCTATTCAAGCAGGAGATCTTGTTGTGGTCGGAGAAACGACCCTATGCTTCGAGTCGCTCGAATCCCGAGATGCTCTCGCTCAAACCAACTACCTCCGATCGGGTGCCAATCTGCTCCAGGAAGAGTCCCAAACAGAAGCGCCCGTCAAAATCGCGCAGGACGTGGATGCGACAATGTTCGACCCTGCGCCAGCTAAGGACTCCGGAGATGCTGGAAATCGTCGATTAAAGCTCATCTGTGAGCTGCCGTTGCAATTTGCGGCGAAAACTCGACTCGAGGAGCTTCTCCCGGCGATCGTGGACCATCTCGCCGAGCTTGTTCCCAATGCCGATAGTTGGGCACTAGCGCTTCGCAACCCACAGACGGATGAATTGCTTCTCAAGGCTTATCGCAGCAAAGGTGCTCCTCACGTTAGCGAAACGCTCGCGCGACGTGCGATGGCTGAACGCAAGGCGTTCATGTGGAACCGAACTGCTGGAGACCTCACTCAATCGATCCTACAGAGTGCGATCACCACGGGCATTTATGCGCCACTCCTCTGGCAAGAGGAGGCATTTGGAGTCATTTGCGCCGAGTCCAGTAGCTCCGCGGATATTTTCGGCCAGGAGGAACTCCGTTTGATCGTTTTCATGGCCCAGTATGCGGCCATGGCCCTGGGCAGTTACCGGCTCCAGGAGAAACTCCGCCAGGAATCGGTTCTCAGGGCCAAGCTGCTTCGGCACTTTTCTCCGAAGATTGCCGAGAAACTGCTGCACCACCGGGGCCGTTTGCGACTGGGAGGTGAGCAGAGCGAAGTAACTATTCTCAATTCGGATCTTCGTGGCTTCACGCAGCTAACACGAGGCATGGAACCGGATGACGTCGTCGAAATGCTGAATGATTACTTCGCGGCTCAAGTGCCGATCATCTTCAACTATAACGGAACGATTGACAAGTTCATGGGTGATGCGATCCTCGTGGTGTTTGGAAGTCCAGAACCTGACCCCAAGCAATACGAACATGCTGTTCTTACTGCGGTCGAAATGCAGGCGGCCGCGGCGAAAATCAATCAGAGGCGCCGTGCTGGTGGCCTACCTTGCGCCGAACCGGGAATTGGAATTCATTGCGGCGAAGTGGTACACGGTTTTGTCGGGTCTGCCGAACGCATCGAGTACACGGTTATCGGCGATGTTGTCAATAAGACGGCGCGATACTGTTCGGGTGCCAAAAAGGGCGAGGTCCTAATTAGCCCGGAGGTCCACGAGCACGTCTGGCGAATGGTCCAAGTTGACCCGACGACGATCGAAACCAAACACGAGGGCACGTTTCAGGCCTATCGCGTCATCGGCATTAAACCGGGCCCCGCGCCGGAAGAAACGCAGACGCGACGAGGGGAAGGCGGAACGCCGGTTTAACGGCGCTGTTAGATTGGGCGGTAAAGATATCACGCACAATTATCTAAAAGCGAAATCGGATCACCAAGGAACATCGAACGAGGCGGCAAAGAGGATTCCTACATCGCGTTGTCTTCACTGAATTGTTCGTTGTTTCCGCATCATAGATCGCAAACCGTGGCAAATTCGCAGCCGACCGGCCTCCGGAACCATTTCCCAAAGTAATCGCCCGGCCCAAGCGTGGCGATGTCCGTCCCTCGCCACCTAACCCCATAATCCGCTTCATTCCACTATTCCTCCCGGTTGGGATTGCCCAAAGGAGGTCCGCAGCCGTGACGGAGAATTTTTATTTTTTCTTAAAGGTGCGAACGTACGCGATCACGTTGTTGATATCGCTATCGCTGATATCCTTCACCGGTTTCATCTTGCCCTTTCCTTCGACGATGATCACCTTAATATCGGCGTCCGATTTGCCTTGGACCTCGTCCGAATCGAATGGAGCTATTTTCGTCTTCAGCAAATTAGCCATCCCCTCGTTGCCTTGTCCGTTTTCTCCATGGCAGGTCTTGCATTTCTTGAGAAATACGTCTTTCCCAGCTGCAGCATCGCCAGCGGGAGGGGACGAGTAGGAAGTAGAGGCCAAAACAAGTACACCAGCGATCAACGCTGCACCTGCGAACCGTTTGCACATCGTGCTGATCCTCCTTCTCTGAGTGAAAAAAGTCACTTCTCCGAAATTTCCATAGCTCTTGAACTCACAGTTTTCATGATATCTTCCTGCGTGTGCGGCATCAACTTGAGCAGGGTCAGAAAATTCTGTTTACCTAGAACGGCCAATCGAGTCGGCGTGACGGCGCGAACCGTCGCGTTGCGGGGAGCGTCGCTGATAAGCGCCATCTCTCCGAAGTACTGTCCTTTCGACAGTGTGGCGAACACGCGTTGGGCGCCGTCCGCCTGTCGTATTACGTTCACTTCACCACTTTGGATGAAGTAAGCGCAATCGCCTTCTTCTCCTTGTTGAAAAATAACTCGCCCAGCTTCCACGCTCTCGATCACGAATAGACTGTGGCGCCTTAGAAATCGATACGTCGCCACGCCTGCCACGGCCGCGGCTGCAAGAAAGGCCAACACCGGGGCAATCGTGGAGAATACAAAAAGCGTCCCCCCCGTTGTCTGCCTCAAAAATTCCAAGGCGAGAATGAAGCTCACGAAGGCAAGCAACTGAGCGCCCACAAATAAGGCTCGCGTTGAAGTGGAATTCAATTTCCAGCTCTTAACGGCAGCATTTATAGTCATCGCCCTAACCTCTGCGCGAAGTTGTGCGCCGGGTGGGAGTCAGCGTGACACTGCATGCAAGTGGCCTCGCCGGAGAACAATGCGTCCTTATAATCCTGATGATCTTCGGTCCATTTCGCCGATCCGGCGTGGCACTTTAGACAGTCGTCATTCGGATAGGGATGGCGCAGGCGAATCGGCAAATGGAATGTCCGAGTATAGTACCGATACACGTCGTTGAGCCCTTCCTTTTTTGCCTGAAGAGTGCCGAAAAGACCGTATGACGTATGACACTCGTAGCACTGGTTATCCGGAATGTACCGGTTCGTGTAATGCAGCGCCGCCAAACTACTGCTCCGAGGGTTTTCCATATCGTCGATGAAGGGCTTCATGGTCAGATGGCACGAAGCGCAGAATTCCACTCGCTCGGCTCTTTCAAAGACTAAAATCGTCCCCACGCCTGTTACGAGCAGGGGCAAGGCGACAGCACCAGCGATTAACAATACCCAAGATGCAGAACCCACGGCCACTCCCCTATATTTCAGGAGGCTCACGATCACCACTGCGATCCCAAGGATGGCGAGCGCGCCAACCAGACGCGCTGCGACCTGCTCTACTGGATCTTGCTGGAAGCGGGCTGCCTCCTGTTGCGCCTGGGCAATCAAGGGAAAGAGCAGGAGAGAAGCCCCAAGTAAGCCCTGCCAGCCACTTGGCCGCAGCCGCCGCTTCATATTCTTTTCAATTCTGTCCAAGCCTGGAGCATTTTTGTGTGGTCGGTTCATTTGAGGTTCAGTGAATGGCATTCGCCACAAGTATCGGCATAGGTGTGGCAGGTGAAACAGCTCCTTTCATCCAGCATCGCCAGTCGTGCGTGGCCACCCGCCTTAAACTGCGCGAGCGGAAAATGGCTGCGAGGAGTCTGATTGTGGCAACGGGTGCAGAAATCGGTGATGTGGCACACCGAGCATGTTGTCCGATCCAGCGCCGCATATTTTCCGTGCACATCGTCCTTCCATCGCGCAGTGTGCGTCACGGGCATCATGACCTGGTGACAGTCGGCGCACTGCTGCTGACCTACAGCCGTCGGCTCGACGCTCGTGTGACATACAAAACAAGGAGCGCCGGGCTGGGAAGCTTCATCGGCGTGAAGAAGGCGGAAACCCTCGGTGTGGGATGCGGGTTTTACAATCGCGGAATGGAACCCTGGCAAAGGACCGAGAGGCCTATCCACATGGCAAACCTGACAATTCGACATGCGATAGTACGAGGCGATTCTCTTTGATACATCGTGACAGTTCACGCAGTCGACCATCTTTGGCAAGGTCAAGCTGGCAAGATTTGTACTGGCTGCCACTCCGTAGTGACATGTTGTGCAGTCGAGGTGGTACGCCTCCTGTGTCCTAAAATGCTCGGCGTGTGAAAACCTGATTTGATCGTACTTTCCCGACACGGCGAATGACGCGAGTTGCCCGTGAATCGTCGCGGCAGCGGGATTCTCGATTTCTTCCGGCTGATGGCAGCCTAGGCAATCCGCCGTCGTCGATTTATCGCTGAGCAGAGGCTTCATGCCCGGCTTGGAGTGGCAGGCGGCGCAAACTACGTGATCACCGAAGGTAGCATACGCTCCATCGGCCGGAAAGCGGTGGCAAAACGTACAATCCGCCCGGAATCCGTTGCGGGCATCGACCCTCGAATGGGGATCCACATGCCTCGCGTGAGAAAAATCAAACACAATCGGCCGCACGTTCTTATAGCGGGGGAAGGGCAGCAGATCGTCACTGCTCGTTGGTGGAAAGACCGAATGGCACTGGGCGCAGACTTGCTGTTTGATTTCCTTGTTAAAATCGTCAGCATGGCACGTCGTACATTGGTCATGTCCGGGCCGTTGAAATACCACGGAGCCCTGTTTCTCGGGTACGTGGCAGGCGTCGCAGTCCAAGCCGACTTCTTTCAAATGGTACTGGTGCAAGTAAAACGGCGGTTGCGCCTGTTTTGGGGAATTGGACGAGGCGGGGCGACTTCTCCCAGCTTGCTGGCCCTTCAGAGTTGCACATAAGCATACGGTCGCGAGGCAAAGGATGGCTGAGCACAAACGCCGGAGATTCAATTAATAACTCCACGCAACGCCAACGCGAAACGTCTGGCTGTTTTGAATATCCGGCTCAAACACGTGGTAATCCGAGTCCAGACCGTACTCAAAGATGAGTCGCGATCGGCTGTCTAGCTTGAAGGATGCGTCTGCGAGAACACCTTTATTACCCGCATCGGTGATCACCGTAAATTGATCGCGAAGATCCAAATTCCGGTAGAACCCGCCCGCCCGCAGAACCAAACGGCCATCAATGAAACTGCGGCCGATTTCCAGGCTAACGTCCTGAACCTTTGTCTCGCCCGTGTGGCTCAAATCGTCGAACTCCAAAGGAGGTACGCTGCTTGTCCGATCATCGGAATCTCTCTCGTGATATGCGAAGAGCAGATCGACGCGCTTCCACGGGAACACCTGGCCGTAAGCCCGATAATCCTGAAACGATGTATCAAAAGGCCCAGGGTCTTGTATATGGTTGAGACGACGAACTGCAACGCTTCCGCCCAAGCGCACCCTGTCATTGATTAGCCGCGAAAAATCGATCACAAATTGTGAATGCGGATGCAACGCCTCTAAATTCAGACGAAGCAGGGGATTGTACGGGTCGAGATCGCGAGCGTTATAGGTATAGTCGTAGAAATAATCCTTATCTGTAATTTTTTGCGCGAAGCTGAGCCGCAGCGACGTCTTGCCGTCTTCCGGACTCCATATCGCATCCGCGGTGAAATCGGTGGGCGCACTCCCGACCATTCGAAAACTGCTACTGAACAGCCAACCATTTCCGAGCACTTGCCGATACCGGAATAGGTTTGTTCCTAGAATGTAATAGAGCGTGTCATATTCGAAGCTCGAATCCTTGCCGAGCCGAACAAGGAAATTGCCGCCCCCGATGGCCCTCTGCACGGGATCGGAGAAATACGTGTGCCGTCGCCCCGCATAAATTGTCCAAGAATAACGCGGACGGTTTACCGTAAACGAGGCCCCATCCATCTCCGCCAACTCTGCTCCGTAAACATCTTGTCGGCCCAGTCGTAAGTTGGAGCCGGCAAACAACCCGTCGGATGGCCGGCCATCGATCTCGATATACCCAGACACCAGCTCAAGCCGCCGATGGGAACCAAAGGTGTCGATGATGCTGAGCTGGGGGGAGGCATTCGTCACATGCGTCAAATCCTGCGAATAGGCAAAAGTAAAGTTCGAATTCACGCGGTCGGAAAGCCACCCACGTGTTCCCCAATTGAAAAAGCTGTACATCTCATTTGTGCTGGACTGAAAAGCAAGCGGATATGGAATCCCGCTGGGATTGAAAACCGCACTGGCGGGGGCATTAATCACGCTGGTCACGGTAGGACGCCGCGTGAACGGCGTTTGCGTGTTCATGTACTCGG
>Ga0137361_10000300_pt1 | contig 26458 bp, 18 predicted proteins | sample Mad1_80_16metaG_FD_104923 | JGI IMG/M metagenome (GOLD analysis project Ga0137361, IMG submission 104923) | Vadose zone soil microbial communities from Angelo Coast Range Reserve, California, USA - Mad1_80_16 metaG | ecosystem: Environmental > Terrestrial > Soil > Vadose zone | place: USA... | reverse complement strand
GACCTCGGCCGCTGCCTGCGCCAGGTCCGCTCCGGCGGCTCCCTCGACCGCCTCCACCACGGGACCCGCCCCGCCACCGTCCTCGATTTCGTGGCCCGCGTCCCCGCCGATGTCCTGCTCGAAGTGACGGCCCTCGACCCGCGGCGCGGCGAGCCCGCGGTCTCCCACGTGAAGGCCGCCCTCGCTCGGGGGCTCCACGTGGTGACCGCGAACAAGGGGCCGGTCGCCTTCGCGCTGCGCCCCCTCACGGCCCTCGCCCGCCGGAAGGGCCGGCGCTTCCTCTACGAGAGCGCGGTGATGGACGGCACCCCGATCTTCAACCTCGTGGCCCGCTGCCTGCCCGGCGTCCGCCTCCGCGGCTTCCGGGGGACCCTCAACAGCACCACCAGCCTCATCCTGTCCCGAATGGAGGAAGGCCTGACCGCGAGGGGCGCGCTGCGGGAGGCGCAGCGGCGGGGGATCGCGGAAGCCGACCCCCGCCACGACCTCGACGGCTGGGACTCGGCGGTCAAGGGCTGCGCGCTGGCCAACGCGCTGCTGGGGGCAAGGGTCACCCCGGCGCAGGTACGTCGACGCGGCATCGCCGCGATCACGCCCAAGGAGGTGCGGCGCGCGCTGCGGGCAAGGACGCGGCTGCGGCTGGTGGTGCGGGGCGGGCGCGAGGACCGGCGGGTGCGTGTCAGCGTGGGGCCCGAGCGCGTCCCCTTCGGCGACCCGCTCTCGGGATCGGGCCCCGACGCGGCCCTCGTCCTGGAGACGGACCTCATGGGCGAGATCGGCGTGTTCGAGCGCGGGGCGACCGTGGACCAGACCGCCTACGGGCTGCTCTCCGATCTGCTGGAGGCCGTGCGCAGACCGCGCGGGAAGCGGCCGCTATAATCCGTCGCGGAGATGACCTTGTCGCCCCCACCCCGGGCCCTCGCCGTCGCCGCGCTCGTCGCCGGGGGGCTGGTGGCCCAGCCGGTCCGGGCCGAGGAGGTGCTCGTCTTCGCCGCGGCCAGCCTGACCGACGCCCTCAGGGAAGTCGGGCGCGGCTTCGAGGCCGCCACCGGGCACACCGTGGCCTTCAACTTCGGCGGCTCGAGCGACCTCGCCCGGCAGATCGAGGCGGGGGCTCCCGCCGACGTCTTCTTCTCCGCGGACCTCGCGCGCATGGACGAGCTCGAGCAGGCGGGTCTCGTGCGGAAGGAGGATCGGGTGAGCCTCCTCTCCAACATCCTGGTGGTGATCGTCCCCGCGGCCTCCCCGGCGGTGGTGAAGGCGCCCTCCGATCTCGCGGGGTTCCGACGCCTCGCGCTGGCGAACCCCGAGTCCGTCCCCGCGGGGGTCTACGCGAGGACGTGGCTGGCCTCCCTCGGCCTGTGGGAGAGCCTGAAGGACCGGGTGGTCCCCACCCTAGACGTGCGGGCGGCCCTGGCCGCGGTCGAGGCCGAGAACGCGGAGGCGGGGATCGTCTATCGAACGGACGCCGCGCTGTCGAAGCGGGTGCGCGTCGCCCTCGAGGTGCCGCGCGACCGGGGGCCGAAGATCACCTACGCCCTGGCGGCCTTGGCCAGCGCGGGGAGGGCGGGAACCCGGGCCCTCCGTGCCTACCTGGTCTCCCCTGCGGCGCTCGAGGTGTACCGGCGCCACGGCTTCGAGATCATCGCCCCGAGCTGAGGTGCTGAGCCCCGAGGAGACGCGGGTCGTCCTTTTCACCCTCGGGGTGGCGGCCCTGGCGACGCTCCTGATCCTGCCCCCGGGCGTGGCGGCCGGGCTGTTGCTCGCCCGCTACCGCGGTCCCGGCAAGGGCCTCGTCGAGACCCTCCTCTCCCTGCCCCTGGTGCTGCCCCCGACCGCGGTCGGCATCCTCCTGCTCTCCGCCCTCGCCCGGCGCGGGCCGCTGGGATCCTGGCTGGCCGCGCGCGGGATCGAGATCGTGTTCACCTGGAAGGCGGTGCTGATCGCGACCGCCGTCATGTCGTTCCCCCTGCTCGTGCGCTCGGCCCGGACCGCGTTCGAGGAGGTGGACCCCCGGCTGGTGGGCCTCGCCCGGACCCTCGGCTGCGGGCCCACCGCCGCCTTCCTTCGCGTGACCCTGCCCCTGGCCTGGCGGGGCGTGCTCGCGGGGACCGTCCTCGCCTTCTCCCGGGCGCTGGGCGAGTTCGGGGCCACGGTCATGATCGCGGGTAACATCCCCGGCCGGACCCAGACCCTCGCCCTCGCGATCTTCCACGACAACCAGATCGGCCGCGACGACCGCGCGCTCGTCCTGGCGGGGGTGACGGTGGGCCTGGCCTTCGCCGCCCTCTGGACGACCGAGTGGATCACGCGGCGCCGCGCGCGGCGGACCGGCGCATGATCGAGATCGACCTCGAGGTGCCGCTCGCCCGCTTCACGCTCCGGGTGGCCACTCGCCTGGGCGGAGGCGTGACCGCGGTCATGGGCCCTTCGGGGGCGGGCAAGACCACGCTGCTCGAGGCCCTGGCCGGCCTGCGCCGCGGGGCCCGCGGCCGGATCGTGCTCGAGGGCGAGACCCTGCTCGACACCCCGGGCCGCCTGGCCCGGCCGCCGGAGAAACGGCGGGTGGGCTACGTGCCCCAGGACGCCGGCCTCTTTCCGCACCTCACCGCCCTCGCGAACGTGCGCTTCGGGGCCCGGGGGGCGGAGGCCCGCGTGGAGAGCGCGACCTCCACCCTGGAGCTGCGCGGCCTGCTGGAACGCTACCCGGCCTCGCTCTCCGGAGGGGAGAAGCAGCGGGTGGCCCTGGCCCGCGCCCTGGCCAGCGACCCGCGCCTGCTCCTCCTCGACGAGCCCCTGGCCGCCCTGGACGTGGGCCTGCGCGAGCGCATCCTGCCCTACCTCGTGCGGATCCGTGACGAGTGGAGGGTCCCCTGCCTCTACGTCACCCACAACGTGGGCGAAGCCCTGGCCCTGGCCGGCCACGTGCTGCTGCTCCGGGACGGGAGGGTGGAAGGGGAGGGCGCGCCCCTCGACCTGCTCTCCTCGCCGGTCCTTTCCCGTGAGGCGGAGGCGGGAATCGAGAACCTGCTCCGCGGGGTCGTGCTCTCCCACGACGCGGAAGGCGGGGTCACCCGGGTGCGGGTCGACGAAGGGTTCGAGCTGTCGATCGGCCTCGCCGCGGATCGCGCCCTGGGCGGTGGGGTCACCCTGGCCGTGCGGGCGGAGGACGTCCTGGTGTCCACCGAGGAGGTGCGCGGCCTCTCGGCCCGCAACGTCTACCCGGCCCGGATCGCCGGGTTGCAGCGCACCGGGGTCGACGTCACCCTGCGCTGCGCCCTCGAAGGCGCGGGGCCGGTCCTCCTCGCCCGGGTGACCCCCGCCGCGGTGCGCTCCCTGGGCCTGGAGGCCGGATGCCCCGTGTGGCTCGCCATGAAGAGCCACTCGGTGCGGCTGGTCTGACCCGAAAAGCCTTGACTTTCCAGGCCAATTCCTATTAGCTGGCGCCAAGATTCGTCCTGGATCGTTCTGTGGCGAGGGAGAAGGCACCGGCGCATGGCCACTCTCCCGGTTGTTTCCAGGGTGAGCTGCACCCTCCGCCCCAGGCCTCTCATGTCCAGGGTTCGTGCCGCCGGGGGGGCCCGGCCGATCCAGAAGAGGCCGTTCACGTCACAAGGAGGGGAGACATGCCCACGTCCACGTTCCAGAGGGTGCGCTGTCTGGCGCTCTTCGGTCTGGTCCTGGCGCTCTGCGCGGCCGGGCCACCCGTGCTCGCCCAGTTCGACAGCGGCCAGTTGAGCGGCTTCGTCCGCGACCCGCAGGGTGGGGTCGTGCCCGGGGCCACGGTCAAGGTTCTCAACGACTCGACGAAGGCCGAACGGAGCTACACCTCGGACAACTCCGGCTACTTCGTCGCCCCCGCCTTGCCGCCGGGCTCCTACCGCGTCGAGATCCAGCTCGCCGGCTTCCGCAAGTACGTCCGGACCGCCGTCAAGCTCGATGCCGCGGCCAAGGTCCAGGTGGACGCGGTGCTGGTCCCGGGCGGCGTGGACGAGGAGGTCACCGTCGTGGCCGAGGCCACGCCCCTGCAGTCGAACACCGGTCAGGTCTCCAAGACCATCGAGACCAGGCAGATCCAGGACCTCATGATCAACGGCCGCAACCCCATCAACCTGGCCATGCTGAAGCCGGGCGTGCGCGGCGGCGCCTTCAACGCCTTCCAGCCCGACAGCCTGACCACGGGCGGCTTCAACATCAACGGCAGCCGAGGCGATGAGAACCTCATCACCATCGACGGAGCCGTCGCCACGCGCACGCGATCCTCGGGGGCCATCATCGGCACCGTCAACGTGGACACGGTCCAGGAGATCCAGGTCCTGACCTCGAGCTACCTGGCCGAGTACGGGCGCTCCTCGGGCGGTCAGATCCGGTTCGTGACCAAGGGGGGCGGCCACGACTTCCACGCCGACCTGTACGAGTTCTACCGGGACGACAAGCTGGACGCCAACTCCTGGCAGCGGAACAACAGCCCGCTGCCCGAGCAGAGCGGCAAGCCCGCTCCCTACAACTTCAATCAGTACGGCTACGACATCGGGGGACCGGTCTACATCCCCGGCAAGTTCAACACCAGCCGCGACAAGCTGTTCTTCTTCTGGGCGCAGGAGTGGATCGACTACTACCGGGAAGACACGGCCACCCGGACCGTCCCCAGCGCGGCCATGCGAAACGGAGACTTCAGCGAGCTGCTGAACCCCGCGAATCCCTTCTTCGGCAAGGCGATCACGATCAAGGACCCCCTCACGGGCCAGCCGTTCCCCGGGAACGTCATCCCGGCCAATCGGCTCAGCCCCAACGGGGTCGGGCTGCTGAACACGTACCCGCTGCCCACCCCCGGCTTCCAGCGGGGCACCAACAACTGGATCGGCACCAGCCCCAACCCGCGCAAGACCCGCAAGGACACGCTCCGGCTCGACTGGACGCCGGACATCAAGAACCGGGTTTCGTTCCGGGGATCGCTCTTCAACTGGAAGGCGGTCGACTCATTCCGCGGGGACTTCGCCCTGGCCCGTACCGATTGGGACCGGCCCAACCAGACGGCGTCGCTGAGCTGGACGAGCACGTTCTCGTCGAACCTCATCAACGAAGCCACCGCCAGCTGGTCCCGCGACCAGGTCTTCATCGAGGTGTTCCGGGGGACGGACTCCTTCGTGCGCAGCAAGTACGGGATCAACTACCCGTACATCTTCCCGGGCAAGGAGATCGAGGACAAGATCCCCACCGTCTCCATCAGCGGCTTCGGGACCATCGACGGCGGGCCCTATCCCTCCTCGTCGGAGGGCCCCATCTGGACCTTCTCGGACAACCTGACCTGGATCAAGGGTCGGCACACCTTCAAGGGCGGCGTGTACCTGGAGTACTCGGGCGAGGACGACTTCGACCAGATCAACGTGAGCGTGCTGCCCGGCGACACCAACAACCAGAACGGGCGATTCGAGTTCATCGACAGCCGGGCCGGCGGCAGCGGCCTCGCGGTCGCCGACGCGGCGCTGGGCCTGTTCGCCAACTACGGGGAGATCGGCAAGCGCTCGAAAACGAACTGGCGAGCCCTGGCGGTGGACGCGTTCATCCAGGACAGTTGGAAGGTCCGGGACAACCTGACCCTCGAGCTGGGCACACGGTACGTGTATTGGCCCCCCTGGCATGGCCAGCTCAACAACATCGCCATGTTCGACCCCGCGTTCTACGACCCCGCCAAGGCCGCCGTCATCGACCCGAAGACGGGCGCCGTCATCGGTGGCGACCGCTTCAACGGCGTGGTTCTCCCCGCCAACGGTTTCCCGGCGGATGCCACGGGCGTGGTGCCGGCGGCGGGCGACCCGCAGTACCAGGGGCTCTTCCACGGGCTGCCTCGCGGGTTCTCCGAGACCCATCCGTTCGTCTTCGAGCCGCGCCTCGGCATGGCCTGGCAGATCAACCCCAAGACCGTCCTGCGACTGGGGGGAGGCGTCTTCCACACGAGGATCACCCTGAACGACTCGACCCTGCTGGGCGGCAATCCTCCGATCCAGTTCAAGGTGGGAGTGACCAACGGACTGGTCGATCAGCCGTTGGGGGCCACCCAGCGGAACTTCCCGCTGATCATGACGGAGCAGGACCCCGTCTTCAATCACCCCACGGCCTACGGTTGGAGCGTCTCCTTCCAGCGCCAGCTTCCCTGGGACATCGCGGCCGACGTGACGTACGTGGGCCGGGTGGGGACGCACCTGCAGCGCGAGCGCAACATCAACCAGCTCCTGCCCGGCACCAAGCTGGCAAACCCGGGAGTCAACGACTTCGCGCTTCGCCCCTACCTGGGCTTCGCCACCATCCGGCTCTCCGAGAACGCCGGCCGGTCGGAGTACAACGGCCTGCAGCTCAGCCTGGAGCGGCGATTCCGCAACGGTCTGGGCTTCGGCCTGGCCTACACGTTGTCGAAGCTGCAGGACAACGGAAGCGACAAGCGGAACCTCATGTACAACGCCTACGACGACTCCGGCTACTGGAGCATCTCCGACAACGACCGAACCCACGTCCTGGCCTTCCACTATCTCTACGAGCTGCCCTTCTGGCGCAACCAGGACACGACCCTGAAGAAGATCCTGGGAGGCTGGCAGGTCTCGGGCGTGACGTTCTTCCAGTCCGGCCGACCCCTGGTGGTCTGGCGCAACGACGATCGAGCGGGCGTGGGCGACACCACCCCCCAGCCCTGGGACCTGGTGGGCGATCCGAAGGTCTCGAATCCGAGCTTCTCCCAGGGCACGAGCAAGGACCAGAGCTTCTGGTTCAACCCGCAGGCCTTCAAGCAGCCCGCGCCCGGCACGTTCGGCAACGCGGGACGAAACCCTTCTGGGCTGCGGGGACCGGTGTTCCAGAGCTGGGACATCGCACTCTTCAAGAACGTACCCCTGGGGGGGACGAGAAGGCTACAGTTCCGGCTCGAGGCGTTCAACTTCATCAACCACCCCAACATCGGCGATCCCAACGCGGGCCAGAGCGGCAACCTCCTCGGAGGGGTCGACGTCAACCCCACGAGCGCCTCCTTCGGCCGCGTCACCACCAAGACAAGCGAGCGCAACGTCCAGCTCGGGGTGAAATTCATGTTCTGAGCCGGGAAGAGCGCCGTCCGCATCAACCATGGGCCCGGGCGTCCGGCGCCGTCGCCGGTTTCCCGGGCCCGCTTCATTACGACCGCCCGACCAGGTTGAAGCGGGCAGGGGTCATCGCTAAGCTGGGCCGCCGATGAAGAGGGACATACGATCCCCGCGAGATCTGGTCACGCTGACCGTCCTGATCGCGTTGGCTGCCCTGGGCGGGGGCGGCGCGTCGGCGCAGGAGCGGGACCCTCTACCCGTTCCCGACCTGCCGGGATTGAAGACCCTCAAGGCCGACTTCCATCTCCACACGGTGTTCTCGGACGGCGAGGTGTGGCCGACCGTGCACGTGCGGGACGCCTGGCGCGACGGGCTCGACGCCGTCGCTCTCACCGACCACGTCGAGTACCACCCCCACGCCTCCGACGTCGGCGTCGACCTGCTGCGGCCCTACGCGGTGGCCCGTCCGTTGGCGGACGAGCTCGGGATCATCCTGATTCCCGGGGTCGAGATCACGCGCCCGGCCCCGGGCTCGCCGGCCACCATTCCCGTGGGGAGCGGCCATTTCAACGCCCTGTTCGTCACCGATCCCAAGGCCCTGGAAGTACCGGACCTGCAGGAGGCGCTGCGCCGGGCGCATGCGCAGGGCGCCTTCGTGTTCTGGAACCACCCCGGCTTCATGGGCACGCTCGAGCCCCGGTGGCACCCCCACGTGGAGGAGGCCTACCGGGAGGGCCTCTTCCAGGGAGTGGAGCTGGTCAACGGCAAGGACTTCTATCCCGCGGTCTACCCCTGGATCGCCGAGAAGCGCCTCACCATCCTTTGCAACAGCGACATTCATCTGCCGACGCCGCCCCGCGCGGTGGGCGGCCCGCGGCCGATCACCCTGCTCTTCGCCCGCACCCCGGATGCCGCGGGAGTCCGGGAGGCGCTGGTGGCCCGGCGCACCGCGGCCTGGCTGGCCGACGACGTGTGGGGCGCCGAGGAGCACCTGCGCGGCTTGTGGCAGGGCGCGGTCCCGCCCCTCCCCTCCGCCTTGTCCGCACGCCCGGGCCAGCGGCTCGTCGTGCGGGTCCAGAACGCCTCGGCCATCCCCTTCCGCCTGCGCCCGCGTCAGGGCCCCACTGCGCCCAAGGGGTCCGGGGCCCCGGCCTGGGTGCGCCTGGAAGCCGTGACCGTCCAGGCGCGGGCCACCTCGCTCCTATACCTGCCCGTCGCGCGAGACGCGCCCACGGGCCGGCAGAGGATCGCCCTGGAGGTCGAGGTCTCGAACCTGCACGTCGGGCCCGGCCACGAGCTCGTGGTCACGATCCCGCTCGAGATCACGGTCGGTCCCTAGCAGCAGCGGCTGGGGCCGGAGTAGCGCCGGTGGAGCGCCTCCAGCCAGAACTCCTCGCGGGAGACCGGCTGCTCCGGGCGGACTCGCTCGAGGTAGAGCTCGTAGGCCGCGTCCCCCGAGGCCTCGCGCACCCCACGCCAGAGCCGCCGTAGCCACGTCCGCATCACCCCACCTCCGCCCAACGCGTAGCCACGTAGGGCGACTCCTGGAGCGCGGCCGACTTGCGCCCGCTGAGGATGCGGTACCACTCGTACAGCGCCTCCACGATCAGGACCAGGATGAGCCCCGCGAAGAGCGCGGTCACCGCCGCGTCCAGGTGGGCGTTGAAGATCAGGCGCTCGGTGGCCGCGATCCGGGCCGCCGGGATGGCGCCGGCGGCGATCTGCTCGGAGAGCGTTCGGGCCTGGGACAGGAAACCCAGGCGCGGGTCGGGGTGGAAGATCTTCTGGTAGCTGCCGGTCATGGTCACGATGACCAGCCAGGCGGTGGGGAGCAGCGTCACCCAGAGCCAGCGCATGCGCCCCATCTTGATGAGGATGGTGGTGGCCACCACGAGCGCGACCGCGGCCAGGAGCTGGTTGGCGATCCCGAAGAGCGGCCACAGGGAGTTGATCCCGCCCAGGGGGTCGAGCACTCCCTGGTAGAGGAAGTAGCCCCACCCCCCCACGATCAGCGCGCTCGAGAACAGGATGCTCGGGTACCAGCCGGTGCGCCCGAGCGGCTTTGAGACGTGGCCCAGCAGGTCCTGGACCATGAAGCGGCCCACCCGCGTCCCCGCGTCGACCACGGTCAGGATGAAGAGGGCCTCGAACATGATCGCGAAGTGGTACCAGATGGAGAGGAGCCGCTCGCCCCCGATGGTGCCGCTGAAGATCTGGGCCATGCCCACCGCGAGGGACGGTGCGCCGCCGGTCCGGTTCAGGAGGGTCGCCTCTCCTACCTGGCGGGCGAGGTCGTGCATGGTCCGGGGATCGAGAGGGAAGCCCCAGCTCGCGATGGTGGCGGCCGCCTGCTCGGCGGTCGCCCCCACGATGCCCGCCGGGCTGTTGATCGCGAAGTAGGCGCCGGGGCTGAGGGCGCAGGCCGCGACCATGGCCATGATGCCCACGAACGACTCCATCAGCATCGCGCCGTAGCCCACGAGCCGCGCGTGCCCCTCGCGCATGAGCAGCTTCGGGGTGGTGCCCGAGGAGATGAGGGCGTGGAACCCCGAGACGGCGCCGCAGGCGATGGTGATGAAGCAGAACGGGAAGATGGTGCCGGCGAAGACGGGGCCGGTGCCGTCGACGAATCGGGTGAGGGGCGGCATGTGGATGGTCGGCCTCACGAGGATGATGCCCGCGGCCAGGGCCAGCATCACTCCCACCTTGATGAAGGCCGAGAGGTAGTCGCGGGGGGCGAGGAGCAGCCAGACGGGAAGGGCCGAGGCCGCGAAGCCGTACACGATGATGGCGACTGCGAGGGCGGGCCCGGACAGGGTGAAGACCGCGGCCCACTCCGGCGCCTCCGCCACCCAGCGCCCCGCCACCACCGCGAACAGGATCAGCCCGAAGCCGATGGCCGAGGCCTCGAGCACGCGACCCGGCCGCCAGAAGCGCATGTAGAGCCCCATCAGCATCGCGATGGGGATGGTGAGGGCCAGGGTGAAGGTGGCCCAGGGAGAGTCCTTGAGGGCGTTGACCACCACCAGGGCCACCACCGCGAGCAGGATGATCATGATGGCGAGGATGGAGGTAGTGGCGATCATGCCGCCCCGCCGGCCCACCTCCTCGCGGGCCATCTGGCCCAGCGATTTCCCGTCGCGCCGCATCGAGAAGAACAGGATCAGGAAATCCTGGACGCACCCTCCGAGCACCGCCCCCACGATCAGCCACAGGGTCCCCGGCAGGTAGCCGAACTGGGCGGCCAGGGTCGGCCCCACCAGGGGCCCCGGGCCCGCGATGGCCGCGAAGTGGTGCCCGATGGCCACCCATCGGTTCGTGGGCACGAAGTCGCGGCCGTCGTCCAGGCGCTCGGCGGGGGTGGCCCGGGTGTCGTCGAGGGCCAGGACGCGGGCCGCGATGAAGCCCGAGTAGAAGCGGTAGGCGATGAGGTAGCTCGAGGCCGCGGCCACCACGAACCAGAGGCCGTTCACGGGCTCGCCCCGGCCGAGGGCGATCGCCCCCAGGGCTCCGGCTCCCAGCAGGGCCAACGCCGTCCAGCCGAGAACGCTCAGGGGTCGCTTCATCCCTCGCTCCCTCCCTCGGTGGGGAGTATAGCCGCGCGGCCGACTGAGTCAGGGCGCGACGGGCGCCGGGGGCCCGCCCGACCACTCCTCGATCGGGAAGTGCCGACCGCAATGCGGGCAGGCGGTGGTCTCGAAGCGGCGGCCGCACTGCGGGCAGGTCGCCCGGGTGGCGAAGGTGTCGAACTCCGCGCCGCACGGGCATCTCCAGATGGGGGCGGCGGGGGGGGAGGTGCCGCACGCGGGGCAGGCGACCTCCGGGTGCTGCGGCAGCTCCAGCATCTGCGCGATGCGCCGGCCCTGGCGCAGCCCGTTCCACGACCACATGAGCCCGAACGCCGCGAGGGCGATGAACCAGAGATCCTGCTTGTACAGCGCGCCCACCATGGCCGCTCCCGCGCCCAGGAGGCCGATCCCGCTCGCGACCATGAGGCTCCGGGACCGTCCGATCACGAACCACAGGAGGGCCCGCAGGATCTGCCCGCCGTCCAGGGGATAGATGGGCAGCATGTTGAAGACGAGCAGGCCCACGTCGATCACGAACAGCGAGAAGACGAAGTGGCTCAGGTCCGGCGACGCCGGCAGGTCCGAGGAGCGCATCAGCAGGAGAGCTCCCATGAGCACCGGCGCGAGCACGACGTTGACCAGGGGCCCCGCGGCGATGCTCCAGAGCACCGCCCCCGGCCGCGGCCGAGGGTTGACGTAGGCCACGCCGCCCATCGGCCAGAGCAGGATGCGATCCGCCTCCCCGCCTCCGGACTTGCAGGCGAGAGCGTGCCCGAACTCGTGGAGCAGCACGATCAGGAAGAGCGCCAGGTACTCCGCCACGTTCCACGCGATCGACGAGTAGCTGCGGGCGCGGGTGTTGATCTCGTAGACCGCGACCACGATCCACAGCCAGTGGAGATAGACGTCGATCTGGAACAGGCGGAACAGCCGGATGCCGCCGCGGGGGCTTCCTGCGGAGGCGGGTGCAGGCATCGAGGGGTACCTCGCTCGGGTCGACCCATCGTATCAGACGCTTCTGCGGCCGATCATGGTAGCGTGAGAAGGCCATGGAGCACGCCGAGACCGCCGCCCTTCCCGTGCGCTTCGACGCCGACCCCTCCCGCTACGTGCACTGGAGGCTCGAGATCGAGCCCCCGTTGGCCCGGCTGGTGATGGACATCCAGGAGGACCGGCCGCTCCGGCCCGGGTACCCCCTCAAGACCAACAGCTACGACCTGGGAGTGGACATCGAGCTCTTCGACGCGATCCAGCGCCTGCGCTTCGAGCACCCGGAGGTCGGCGCCCTGGTGATCAGCAGCGCCAAGGACCGCATCTTCTGCTCGGGAGCCAACATCTACATGCTGGGCTCCTCGACCCACGCCTTCAAGGTCAACTTCTGCAAGTACACGAACGAGACCCGCCTGGCCCTCGAGGACGCCTCGCAGCACTCGGGCCTCAAGTCCCTGGCCGCGGTGAACGGGGCCTGCGCGGGGGGCGGCTACGAGCTTGCCCTCGCCTGCGACGAGATCCTGCTCGTGGACGACGCGTCCTCGGCGGTGAGCCTGCCCGAGGTCTCGCTGCTGGGGGTGCTCCCCGGCACCGGCGGCCTGACCCGGGTGGTGGACAAGCGCAAGGTGCGCCGCGACCTGGCCGACGTCTTCTCGAGCCTCGGCGAGGGGGTCAAGGGCAAGCGGGCGGCGGAGTGGCGGCTGGTGGACGAGACGGTGCCGCTCTCCCGCTTCGCGGCCCGGGTGGCGGAGCGGGCCCGGGCCCTGGCCGCGTCGGCGCCCACGCGCCGCGGTCCCGGGGTCGCGCTGGCGCCCCTCGCGCCCTCCCGCCAGGAGAGCCGGACGGAGTACCGCCACGTCACCCTCGAGGTGAACCCGGACGCTCGGGTGGCCCATCTCACGGTCCGCGGTCCGGAGGCGGGGGAGCCCACGGCGGCCGCCGGCATGCGCGAGCGGGGGAGCGACCTCTGGGCGCTGCGGGCGTTCCGCGAGCTGGACGACGCCCTCCTCGACCTGCGGTTCAACCGGCCCGAGATCGGCACCGTGGTCCTGCTGACGCGGGGGGAGCCCTCGCGGGTCCTGGCCGCGGACGAGGCCCTCTGGGAGAACCGGGCGGACTGGTTCCTGGGCGAGGTCCGGCACCACCAGAAGAGGGTCCTGAAGCGGCTCGACCTCACGGCGCGGAGCCTGTTCGCCCTGGTCGACGAGAGCTCCTGCTTTGCGGGATCGCTCTTCGAGCTGGCCCTCGCGGCCGACCGCTCGTACATGCTGGCCGCCCCCGGCGGGCCGAAGATCGCGCTCTCCGCCCTGAACCTGGGTCCCCTGCCCATGGCCAACGGGCTCTCTCGGCTGGCCACGCGCTTCCTGGGGGGGAGCGCTCCCGAGACCGCGGTCGGCGAGTCGTTCGACGCGGAGGCCGCCCTCGCGGCCGGCCTCGTCACCTTCGCCCCCGACGAGATCGACTGGGACGACGAGGTGCGCCTCGCCATCGAGGAACGGGCCAGCCTCTCCCCGGACGCCCTCACCGGAATGGAGGCCAACCTGCGGTTCGCGGGGCCGGAGACCATGGAGACCAAGATCTTCGGGCGGCTCTCCGCCTGGCAGAACTGGATCTTCCAGCGCCCCAACGCGGTGGGGGAGCGCGGCGCCCTCACGGTGTACGGAAAACCCGAGCGTCCCCGCTTCGGCTGGACGCGGACCTAGAGGTCAGAGATGTCCAGCGTCGACCTGAGCGCCCGAATCCCCAACAACGTGGACCTCTCCCAGGACAACCGCCTGCTGCGGGCCCTCGAGCAGTGGCAGCCGAACTACCTCGCCTGGTGGAGGGAGATGGGGCCCGACGGCTTCCAGGAGAAGGAGGTGTGGCTGCGCACCGCGGTCAGCGTGGACGCCGAGGGCTGGGCCCAGTTCGACTACGTGAAGATGCCGGACTACCGCTGGGGGATCTTCCTCGCGGAGCCCACTGCGGAACGGAAGATCGGCTTCGGCGACCTCCTGGGCCAGCCGGCCTGGAACGTGGTCCCCGGCGAGCACCGCAACACCCTGCGCCGCCTGATCGTGACCCAGGGCGATACCGAGCCCGCCAGCGTCGAGCAGCAGCGCCGGCTCGGCCAGAGCGCGCCCAGCCTCTACGACCTGCGGAACCTGTTCCAGGTGAACGTGGAAGAGGGGCGCCACCTGTGGGCCATGGTCTACCTGCTCCACCGCCACTTCGGCCGGGACGGGCGCGAGGAGGCGGAAGCGCTCCTGCAGCGCCGCAGCGGCAACCCCGACAAGCCGCGCATCCTGGGCGCCTTCAACCAGCCCATCGACAACTGGCTGGACTTCTTCATGTTCACGATGTTCACGGACCGGGACGGCAAGTATCAGCTCCTGGCCCTGGCGGAGAGCGGCTTCGACCCCCTCGCCCGCACCACGCGCTTCATGCTCACCGAGGAGGCCCACCACATGTTCGTGGGGGAGACGGGGGTGGAGCGCATGGTGCAGCGCACGGCCGAGCTCACGAAGCTCGACCCCAACGGCGACGTGCGCACCCAGGGCGGCCTCCCCCTGGACGTGATCCAGAAGCACCTCAACCTCTGGTTCGCGCTCTCCCTGGACCTCTTCGGGGGCGAGATCTCGAGCAACGCCGCCTCCTTCTTCGCGGCCGGGCTCAAGGGGCGCTACAACGAGGAGAGGTACGAGGACCACCTGGCCCTCGGCCAGCCCTACCGCATGACCGTGGTCCAGGAGGGCCGGGTGGTGGAAGAGGAGGTCCCCCTCCGCACCGCCATGAACGAGGTCCTCCGCGATGCCTACGTGGAGGACTGCCAGCGCGGGGTCGACCGCTGGAACAAGCGCCTGGCCGACGCGGGCCTCTCCGAGCGGCTCCGGCTCCCCAGCAAACGCTTCTACCGGCACATCGGGCTCTACGCGGACCTGCCGTTCGATCCCGAGGGGCGGCTGCTCGCGAAGGCGGACTGGGAGCGACGGAGGAGCGAGTGGCTACCCGCCGCGGAGGACCGCGCCTACGTGGACTCGCTGCAGAAGCCGGTGCGGGAAGCGGGGAAGATCGCGAACTGGCTGGCCCGCCCCGCGCGGGGGGTCAAGGGCCTGCCCTTCGAGCACGAGTACGTCCGCCTGGACTAGGCGGGCACGGCGCGCGGGGTCGCCCCCATCGCGGCCGCGTCCTTCCGCCCCACCTTGCGCCGGAGCGCCTCCAGGAAGTCGGCCCTGAAGTGCGGGAGGTCGATCGTGCCACCCGTGACGGCCTGGGCCTGCCGCACGAGACGCTCGTAGGCCTCCACGTGGGCGAGGGAGCGCCGCATCTGGGGGGGGCCGCCCGCCTTGGCCTCGCGCACGAACTTGGCGGTGGCCTTGGCCAGGCTGCGCAGGGTCACGTCGAGGATGCGGGCGATCCCATCCCGGGCGGCCGCGATCTCCTCCTCGTCGCGGCTCTCCATCCGCTCCCGCAGGTCGGCCTCGAGGCAGAGGAGGCGGGCGGCTTGCTTTGAGAGGGCAACGGCTTCTCCCTTCGAGCCCCCGGCGCGCGCGCTCACCAGCTTCTCCTCCACGAGCTTGAGCTCCTTCCGCACGTCGTAGAGGGAGATCGCGACCCTCCGGTGGACGTCCTCGAACGCGCGCATCGCGTCGAGGGGCCGCCGGATCCAGCGCGGGAACAGGGTCTCGACGCCGTGAAGTCTCATGGCCGCCGTCTCCTGGGCCAGACGGGACACCACGGTCGCCCGGTCGAGCCTGGCGAACGCGCCCAGTGCCTCGAGCGTCTCACGGGCGGCGTCGTGCTCGGCGGTGATTGCGGGGGGCATCGCGACCTCCTCCAGTCCGAATCCTTACGTCTCTAGAGTATACAGTTTCCGTATCTCCCGTTCGGGAGGTCTTACACCCTAGCGCAATCATTAGTCAAGTGCTACTGGCCCCTGGGACAGGAAGCCCTCTGGTCCTCAAGCACATGAGCCAGGTGTCCCTGGTGCACAGTGTGTTCCGGAGGGGACATGGAATCGGGCAATCCGCCCGCCTGTTTTGACCGCCCCGCGATGTGTTGTATCATCCGCTCATTCGGATATCGAGTCAATGATATCCACAAGCGTCCGTCACGCCTATCTCCTTTCTCCTCACCAGTTTGTGCTCGAGGAGTTGGGTCGCTGGCTCGTCCAGCCCGGCATCCCCTTCGAGCGAATCCGACTCGCGTATTCGCTCACCCCGCGCCCCGGCCACCTGCAGTCGACTCCAGGATCGGTCTGCGTGGTCGACGCCTGCTATCCGCCGGTGGCGACCGGCTCCCTGATCAACGAGCTCCTCGACGCCTCACCCGCTGCGCTCATCGTCGTCCTCGCCGAGGAGCTGAGCGAGTCCTTTGCCTTCCCTCTGCTCCGCGCCGGGGTGAAGGGCCTGCTCACGTACGCGAACGCGCGCCGCCAGTTCCTGCCCGCCCTGACCGCGGTCTCGAAGGGGGGCTACTGGGTCCCGCGCGTCCTGCTCACCCTGTTCCTGGACACCCTCCTCTCGCGGGGCGCGGCTCCCGAGCCCACGCGGCGCACGAATATCTCCCGGCGCGAGCAGGACGTTCTCGACCCCCTCCTGCTCAACTATTCGAACAAGGAGATCGCGGCCCGGCTCGGCATCTCGGAGCGCACGGTCAAGTTCCACGTGTCGAACCTGCTCGCGAAGTTCCAGGTGCAGCGGCGGGCGGACCTGATCCTGCAGTCGTTCCAGGCCCAGGCCCTGTCCCCGGTGGGTCTCGTGGCGGGGAGCCACCGGGGGCCGAAAGAGCCGGCGGTGTAGGATCGACGGGCCATGGGACCCGCAGGCGGCGTCTCCACCACGCCCGAAGCGGGAGCTACTCCCGCGAGGGCGCTTTGACGAAGCGCACGCCGCCGAGGACGCGAAGGTGATGGAGCCCGTGCGCCGCCCCCGCCTCAAGGTCTGCTGCATCCAGAGCCCCTTCGAGGCGCGCCTCGCGGTGCGCCTCGGGGCCTCGGCCCTCGGCCTGGTATCGGAGATGCCGAGCGGGCCGGGAGTGATCCCCGAGGAGACGATCGCCGCCATCGCCCGCGCGGTGCCGCCGCCGGTGGCCTCGTTCCTGCTCACGAGCCGCCGTGACGCGGCGGGGATGGCCGGCCAGCAGCGGCGCACCGGGGTCACCACCCTCCAGATCTGCGACCGGCCCGAGGCGGGCGCCCACCGGGAGCTGCGCGCCGCCCTGCCGGGGATCGCGCTCGTCCAGGTCGTGCACGTCACCGGTCCCGACGCGGTCGAGGAGGCGGTGGCGGTGGCGGCCGCGGTGGACGCGATCCTGCTCGACTCGGGGAACCCCTCCCTCGCCGTGAAGGAGCTGGGGGGTACGGGCCGCCGCCACGACTGGCGGCTCTCGCGGCGGATCCGCGAAGCCGTTTCCGTACCCGTCTTTCTCGCGGGAGGCCTGCGCGCGGAGAACGTGGAGGAGGCGATCGCGGAGGTCGCCCCTTTCGCCCTCGACGTCTGCTCCGGCGTGCGCACGGACGGGCGCCTCGACGAGGAGAAGCTGACCCGCTTCGTGGCCGCGATGAGCGCCTAGCCGTAGCTCTCGCGGGTGATGCGCGGGGGCGGCACCTCCAGCTCCTTGAGGGAGGCGAGGACCGTCTCCAGGAAGCGCGGGGTGGGAGGAGGGCCGCCGTTGCGCGCGGCCAGCTTGTCCCAGGCCGAGATCGCGGGGCCGCAGGCGAAGAAGAGGGCGCCCGGAACGTCGGGCACGAGCTCGCGGATGAGCTCGGTGGTGACCCGTCCGGTCCGCACCCCGGGCCGGGTCTCGCGGGTGAGGGTGTGCACGACCCGGAGGCGTTCCGGGTGCTTCTCCTCCAGGGTCGTGAGCTCGCGGCGGAAGATCACGTCGTCCCAGGTCTTGTTCGAGTAGATGAAGGTGTGGCGGATCCTCGGATGGAAGAGCAGGGCGTGCTTCAGGATCGAGAAGTTGGGGACGCTCCCCGAGCCCGCGCACAAGTGCACGACGTGGTCGGTCTTCGATTCCACGTCCTCCGGAAGGGTGTAGGGGCCGGTGAAACCGCTGACCACGAAGCGCATGCCTGGAGGGGCGCGCTTCACCAGGAGGGGCGAGAGCAGGGGCGGATACTTCGTCGTCCCCGAGGCGTAGCGCTCCTCCTTGACGGTGAACGCGAGGTGTTTCTCGTGGGGGGCGGAGGCCATCGAGTAGGCCCGGGGGGGCTCGCGCCGGCCCTTCAGGTCCTCCAGGAACGCCGTGAAGCGCTCGAGGGCCTCGAACTGGTGGGGGTCGATGGTGAGGAACTGGCCCGGCTTGTAGTCCAGGTGGTCGTCCCCTGCCTGCAGCACCAGGGTGGTGGTGTCGGGGGTCTCGTAGACGGCTTCCGCCACCACGACTTCGAGCTGCCTGATCCGGCGTCGGCTGGTGGGCGCCTCGTCCATGGGTCCCAATCATACCGGCTCTGCGGCCCGTGCTATCTTCCCCGGGGAGCGGAGGGGCCTTGGGCGAGATCCTGATCGTGGACGACAGCCGGGTGAACGTGGGCGTGCTCAGCGCGATCCTGCGCGATCGCGGCCACGCGATCCGCCTGGCCGCGGACGGGCCCTCCGCCCTCGAGGTCGTCAAGCAGACCCCGCCCGAGCTGATCCTCCTGGACATCCGGCTGCCCGGCATCGACGCCTCCGAGGTCTGCCGGCGCCTCCGCGCCGACGGCGCGACCCGCGAGATCCCGGTGATCTTCGTGAGCTCCCTGGAGGACGGGGCCGACCGGCTCCGGGCCTTCGAAGCGGGGGGCTCCGACTACGTGTTCAAGCCCTTCCAGGCCGCCGAGGTGGTGGCGCGGGTCGAGAACCAGCTCAAGCTCTTCCGGCTGCAGCGGGAGATGGCGCGCACCACCGAGGACCTCGAGCGGGCCAACCGCATGCTCCAGACCCTGTCCTACCTCGACCCCCTGACCGGCCTGCCCAGCCGTCGCCATTTCGACGAATCGCTGGAGCAGGAGTGGCGGCGGGCCCGACGCCAGCAGAGCAAGCTGACCCTCCTCGTCGCCGACGTCGATCAGTTCAAGGCCTTCATCGAGGCCTACGGGGCGGAAAGCGCCGCCGACTGCCTCCGCCGGGTGGCGGTCGAGTTCTCGGGGGGATTGCACCGCGGCGGCGACCTTGGAGCTCGCTTCGGAGGCGACGAGTTCGCGGCCCTCCTGCCCGCGACGGATGGGGCGGGAGCAGGGGTCGTGGCCCAGGAGATCGCCCAGCGCGTGCTGGGTCTGCGCATCCCGCACCGCGGCTCGGCGATCCAGGTGGTGAGCCTGAGCCTGGGGATCGCGGTGGCCACCCCCGCTGAATCCGATTCCGCCTCCGCCGAGCCCCTCCTCGCCGCCGCCGCCCAGGCCGTTCAACGCGCGCGGGCCGACGGGGGCAACCGCATAGTCGCGGTGGGCTGACCACAGGCCATTTGAACAGCCCGTTTCTCCGATTGACATCGCTCCACTCGTTTGCTTACCTCTTGAGGTCTTCGGGAAAGATGGTGGCACGAGGACGCTCAATCATGCTGACGGCGCTCATTCTCGTAGGAGATCTCTTGGCCGTTGGGAGTCCCCGCACGATCGCTTCCATGGTCGAGGGTACGGTCAGCGGTCCCAGTGGCACGGCGGTCAAAGACGCTCTGGTGGTCGTCTACCCACCAATCATGGAACGCGGTGAGACGCCCGGCACGGCGTCGACCGACAAGGAGGGCCGGTTTCGTGTGGCGGTCCAGCGCCCAGGCGAGTACCTCGTCTCCGTCGATGCCCAGGGCTTCGCGCCGGCTTCCGGGATCCGCGCGCGGCCCGGCGTTTCGCTGGCGGTGAAGCTGGAGAAAGGCCGCACTATCGAAGGCACGGTACGGGACGATGTCACCGGACGGCCCATCCGGGGTGCGGTGGTGGCGGTTCCGGGGTCCGGTCTGCCGGCTACCGATCCTCGGGTCGGCCGGCGGGAGGCGGTGGCCGATGCCCTGGGGAGGTACCGTCTGGAGCACGTGCCGGCGCGGACGTATGCCGTCTACGCGACAGCCAGGGGGTACGCGCGTGTCCGGGCGCCGCTGTCGGTCTCGGCCACGCGAGCCGACCTGATGCTCCAGGCGGGCGTCTGGGTCTCGGGCACAGTCAGGTCGCGAGGAGCGCCCGTGAAGGGTGCCATCGTGACCGCCAGCGCTTTCGAGTCGCATGCCTCGGAGGGTGACTTCGGCCGCGAGGAGACCGACGCCCAGGGGCGCTTCGAGATCGTGGGCCTGGAGCCTGGGCTGTTTCATGTGGCCGCCTACCACCCCGGGTTCGCCCCGGCATCGGCTCAGCTCGTCCGCGTCGACGCGCCTGTGTCGATCGACTTCACCCTGAAGGACCCCACCACGGCCGCAGGGCGGCTGGTCGATGAAGACGGCAAGCCGGTGGCCGGAACGATCCTGATGGACAAGATCGACGGCGCCTTCCTCTCGCTCCTCGGAGATACGTTGCGCGTGACGGCGGGCCCTGACGGGCGATTCCGTCTACGCGACCTGCCGCCTGGCACTCACCGGGCTACCGCCTCCGCCCGGGGTCATGGCCAGAAGTCGATCGAGTTCCTTACGGGCGAGGGAGCCGAGGCGGAACTGGGAGATGTCTCTCTCGAAAAGGGCTTCGTGATACGCGGCCGGCTCCGCGACACCAAGGGTTCGCCAGTCGCTGGTGCCCGAATCCAGGCCACGCCGGCCGGCGGCCAGGGAGGCTTCGCCGTGGACGTCACGGACAACCAGGGTGCTTTCTTCCTGGCGGGCCTCGAGGAGGGGCGGTACCGGCTGTCGGTGGCGGTCGGCCGCGCGCATCGCGGCAACCGGGAAGTGGACACGGGGGGAGAGCCGGTCGATTGGACGCTCGAATCCACGGGGGCCATCGCGGGGGAGGTGGTCGACGCCGCCGGCCAACCCGTCGATCCATTCCACGTCGAGGCTCGCCTGGTGGGCGAGAACCCCTCGGGATGGTCATCGCCGAGCAGCACCGAGAGCGGCGCGTTCAGGATAGAGGACGTCCTACCGGGCAGCTACGCGCTCCGGGTCAGCGCCTCGGACCAAGCGGACGCGGTGGTGAGCGACGTGGTCGTGACGGCCGAACGCACGACTCAGGTCGGCCGCATCAGGCTCGGTCGGGCCGGCATCGTCCGCGGCACTGTGGTCGATATTGCAGGCCAGCCCGTGGCGGGAGCCGCGGTGACCGTCCGGTCGCAGCGGGATGACGAGACGGAGATGTTTTCCCACGGAAAGCCGCAGGCACAAACGACGCTGGAGGGGTCGTTCGAAGTCCGCGGTTTGAACCCGGGCGGCGTCACGGTCGAGGCGCACCATCCCCGCCTGGGAGGCGGGCAAGTGGCGGGCCTAGAGGTGGACCCGGGCGCCGGTCCCACCTTGGTACAGGTCGTCCTCAAGCCGGGCGGGCGCGCGCAGGGGACAATTCGTCGGCGCGGACAGGGCATCGCGGCGACCGTCAGTGCAATGTCGCTCGCGAGCCCTCCCCGGGCGTCCGCGACCGTATTGACCCGGGAGGATGGGTCCTTCTCCCTGGAGAACCTGCCGCCTGGACCGGCCTGGATACAGTTTCGGCCGTCGCAGGGATCCGATGCTCAGGGTCTGCCGGATACGCAGGTCTGGATCCGTGAAGGCGAGACGGTGGTCGTGGACGTCGACCTCCGCGAGATCCTGGTGACCGGCCGGGTCACCCGCTCGGGCGCCGACGCCGCCGGCTTGCGCGTGGCCTTCGACAGCGAGGGGCGGTCCACGAGCTGGCAACTGAAGGAAGGGCAGTCGGGTCCACAGCACATGGTGTCGAGCATCGCCCCCGACGGAACGTATGCGCTGCTGCTGACGCAGCCAGGACCGTACATGGCGCGTGTAGTGAGGGCGGACGGCCTGGTGATTCACAGCCGGCCCGTGACGATTCCGGAGGCGGACCAGCATCGGATCGACCTCGATTTCGCAAGCGCGAGGGTGGCCGGCCTGCTCGTGGACGAGGCCACGCAGGAGCCGATCGCGAACGGCGAGGTCACCGTGATCCGCGGGGGCGCCTCCGACGAGGGGGGACGTGTCCGGACCGCGACGGACGGACGCTTCGAGCTGCTCCTGGAGCCCGGGAGCTACGTCCTCCACGCACGGGCGTCGGGGTACGCGAGCACCCGGTCTGCACTGGAGGTGGGTTCGGAGGGAGTCGCCGAGCAGCGGCTGGCGCTCCCGCGCGGCTGGAGCCTGCGTGGGCGCGTCGTGGACGCACGGGGCCAAGGCGTCGGGACGGTTCAGGTGTTCGCCACCACGGGCGAGCTGCGTCCCGATGCCTTCGCGCACGGCACCACCGCAGCCGATGGATCCTTCGAGCTGGCAGGCCTAACCGGAGCGCGCTACAACTTGTTCGCAGGCTCCGACCTCGCCGGCTTTGCCGTGTTGGCGGGGGTAGGTCCGGACGCGAGCGAGCCGGTGCTCGCCTTGCGCGCAGGGGGGCGCGTGCGCGTCACCGTCCAGGATCGATCCGGCGCGCCGGTGAGGGGAGCGTTCACGGTCATCTCCGCGGTCGACGGCACGGCGGTCTTCGGGCTCTCGTCGTTCTTCTCGATAACGGACGCCGCGGGTGTCGTTGAGCTGTCCGTGCCACTGGGGACCGTCGAGCTGAGCGCCAACCCCACCAGTGAAGGAAGGGCCGGTGCCGCTACGGTGGAAGTCCGGCCGGGCGAGCTGGCGCAGGGCGTGATCTCCGTGTCGTCGGAGGGAAGCCCGCGGTAGCCAATTGTTTGCTGCGTGGCTGTTCGTGCGGGGGAAGAGCCGCGCCAGAGCAAGAGCGCTAAAGGTTCAGGAACACCTTCGCGATCTGGAAGTAGATGATGAGCCCGGTCGCGTCCACCAGGGTCGCGATCATGGGCGCGGAGAGGACCGCGGGGTCCACCCCGAAGCGCTCGGCGGCGATGGGGATCAGGGAGCCCACGGTTGTGGACCAGGTGCAGATCGTCACCACCGTGACTCCCACGGTCACGGCCAGGGGCATGTGGGCCCCCCACAGGAGGGCCCGGCCGAAGGCGACCCCTCCCACGAGCAGGCCGATCAAGGCCCCCGTGGAGAACTCTCGCCCGAGCACGCGGGCGGCGTCGCGCAGGCGGATCTCGCCCAGGGCCAGGCTGCGGATGACCGTGGTCACGGTCTGGGATCCCGCGTTGCCTCCGGTGCCGATCAGGAGGGGGATGAAGAACGAGAGGGCCACCACCGCGGCCAGCTCGCTCTCGTAGTGGCGGAGCACGGTGCCGGTGAATGTCTCGGCCACGAACAGGAGGAGCAGCCAGCCGATCCGCTTGCGGACCACGGTGAGGACCGAGTTCTGGAAGTAGGGCTTGTCGAGGGCGCCCCCTTCGATGGCCGCCATCTTCAGGACGTCCTCGGTGCCTTCCTCGATGAGGACGTCGATCACGTCGTCCACCGTCACGAAGCCGACCACGCTCCCGTCCTTCTCCAGCACGGGGACGGCCAGCAGGTTGTACTTGGCGATCTTGTTCGCCACCAGCTCCTGGTCGTCGAGGGCCGCCACCGTGACCGGCTTGCGCCGCATGACCTTGTCCACCGGCTGTTCCAGCTCCGCCATCACGAGGTTGCGGAGGGAGACCGCGCCCAGCAGCCGGCCCGTGCCCGGCTCCAGCACGTAGCACGAAAAGATCGACTCCTTGTCCCGGGCCACCGCGCGGATGTGCTTCAGGCACTCGCCCACCGTCATGCCGGGGGCGAGGCGCACGAACTCGGTGGTCATGATCCCGCCCGCGGTGTGGTCGGGGTACTGGAGCAGGCGCTCCACCTCGGCCCGCACGGCGGGGGAGAGCTTGGGCAGGAGGCGCCGCCTTTCGCGCTCGCCCATGAGGCGCACGACCGCGGTGCGCTGGTCCGCGGAGAGCCCCTCCAGGATCTGGCCGGCCCGCCCGGGATCGATCTGCACGAGGATCGCGCTCCGGCGCTCCAGGGTCGGCTGGTCGAAGACCTCGATGGCCCGCGGGACCGCGAGCATGGCCATCACGGTGGCCGCCTCCTGCAGGGTGAGCTGGTTCACGAGGTCGGCCACGTCGGCCGCGGGCAGCTCCGCCACCACCTCGCCGATCCCGACGAAGCTCTCCTCCAGGCGGAGCCGGATCCTCTCCAGCAGGTCTTCGGGCGCGCTCAGGAGGCGGTCTCCTGCCGGGCGTCCCGCCGGCTCTCGTGACGGCGCTTCAGGTCGTCCATCATCTCCGAGAAGCGCGGGTCGTCGCGCAGGCTGTCCAGCTTGCGGCTCTGGGCGAAGAGCGGGTAGTTCTCGTTGCCCAGCCAGATGGCGAGGCGCACCCACTCGATGGCCTCGTTCTTCATCCCTTCCATCCCGTAGAACGAGGCCAGCCAGAACGCGATGTCGTGGTCCGCGGTGGCCACCTCCCGCACCCGGTCCGTGATGAGGGCGCGTGCCTGCTCGTGCTCGCCGCGGGCGGACAGGCACCAGGCGAGGAGGGGCTGGACCCCGTCGAAATGCGGGTTCTGGCGGAGCACGTCCTCGATCAGGGCCTGGGCCTCCTCCACCAGCCCCTGGTTGAACAGGGCCACCGCCAGGAAGGTCTTGACCAGGGGGTGCTCGGGCTCCACCGCCCGGCCCCGCTCGAGCTCGGCGATCGCCTCCGCGAAGCGCCCCTCGTGGGTGTAGATGCGGGCCTTGTTGAAGCTGACGGTCACCACGTCCTTCGGGTTCAGCTCCAGCAGGCGGTCGTACATCTCGAGGGCTCTCTCGTAGAGTCCGTCCAGCCGGAAGAGCATGCCGGCCACGAAGAGCACGGAGGGGTCCTCGGGCGCCTCGCGGACCAGACGCTCGATGGTCTCTCGGGCGTGCTGCTTGTCCCCGTGATGGAGGTCCACGTAGACCATCTGCAGGTGGGCGTTCACGATCGTCGGGTCGAGCTCGAGGGCCCGCTTGAGCGCGCGCTCGGCCAGCATGTAGTTCTCCGCCCCGCCCCAGCCCTGGGCGTGGAGGACGTAGCACCCGCCGAGGGTGGCGTGGGCCCGGGCGAAATCCGGGTCGAGGCCGATCGCCTCGTGCATCATCTTTATGGTGGCTTCCAGGTCCGCCTCGTCGTGGCTCTGCTGGATGTACTTGTAGAGGAGGTCCCGCCCGCGCAGGTAGAACTCGTAGGCCTCGGTGCTGCGGGTCATGGGGAGCTCGATCTGCCTCTGCTCCTCGGGGGTCAGGCGCAGCTTGAGGCTCTCGATGAGCTGCTCCGCGATCGCGTCCTGGATGGTCAGCAGGTTCTCGTCCGCCACGTCGATCTTGTCGCTCCACACGATCTCGCCGGTGCTGGTGTTCAGGAGCTGGACGGTGACCCGGATGCGGTCGGGTCCCTTGATGAAGGCGCCCGTCAGCACCAGCTCCGCGGCCAGCTCCTCCCCCACCTGGCGCGGGTCCACGCTCTGGCCCACGTAGGGGGCCACGTAGGCCGAAGGACGCACCACCAGCGACTTGAGGTGGGCGAGCTCGGTGATCACCCCGTCGGCCAGCGAGAACTCGTAGAAGGCGGCGTCCTTGTCTCCGGTGAGATTACGGAACGGCAGGACCGCGAGGGTGGTCCGGTCTTCGCTCCCCCAGGAGGCGGGGCGGGAGGGAGTGAGGGTGGCACCGGAAGGGCCGGAACGGGCCCCGCGGCCAGAGGCCCCGGGGGGGCGCAGCCGGCCCAGCACGCGCCCCAGGGTCGAGCTCAAGAGCCAGGTCGCGCGGGCCCGCTGGGGGGGGAGCAGGGTGGCCGAGGCCTCGGTGGGAACGAGGCCGGTCTCGCGGGAGAGGCGGCGCATCACGGCCTTGAGCTCGTCGCGCAGGGCCGCCATGGTCTGGTAGCGGTCCTTCGGGGCCTTGGCGAGCGCGCGATCCAGGACGGGCTGGAGGGCGGCCGGCACCTTGAGGTTCAGCTCGCGCAGGGGACGGGGTGCTACGTTGATGACCGCGCTCAACACCTCGACCGCGTGGCGTCCCCGGAAGGGGGGCTGTCCGGTGAGCATCTCGTAAAGGATCACCCCCAGGGAGAAGACGTCGGTGCGGTGGTCGGCGGGGTCACCCGCCGCCTGCTCGGGGGAGCTGTAGCCCATCGACCCGTAGGGGACGCCGACCTCGGTGAGGGGCTCGTCGGTGGGCGAGCGGGCGGGCGACCCCTCCTCGGCCACCGCCTCGGTGGCCAGCATCTTGGCCAGGCCAAAGTCGAGGACCTTGGCCTGCCCGTCGGCGGTGACGATGACGTTGGCCGGCTTGAGGTCGCGGTGGGCGATGCCGCAGGCGTGGGCCACCGCCAGCGCATCGGCGATCTGGATCGCGATCGAGAGGGCGGAGAGCGGCTCGAGGGGCCGCCCCGCGAGGAGCTGCTTGAGGGTCGGGCCTTCGATGTACTGCAGGACGATGTAGTAGAGGCCGTCCGACTCCCCCACGTCGTAGACTCCCTGGATGTGGGGATTGTCGAGGGCGGAGCAGAGGCAGGCCTCCCGCTCGAACCGCCGGCGAGCCGTCTCGCTGGCCGCGAGCTCGGGACGCAGGGCCTTGATGACGACCGGCCGATTGAGCCGGAGGTCCTCCGCCTTGAACGCGGTGGCCTGGCCGCCCCGGCCCAGCGTCTCGAGGATGCGATAGTGGGAGACGGTCGTCCCCGGGCTGAGTGGCGTCATCGACTCATTGAGTATTCTAGCCCCGAGCCCAGTATAGGATGACCCGCAAGATCTGGGTGGACACCGATATCGCGCTCGGGGCTCCCCGAGGCGACGTGGACGACGGCTTCGCCCTGGCCGCGGTCGCGCTCGCGGCCCGAGAGGGGGCGGCCGTCCTCGAGG
>Ga0137361_10000290_pt1 | contig 26769 bp, 19 predicted proteins | sample Mad1_80_16metaG_FD_104923 | JGI IMG/M metagenome (GOLD analysis project Ga0137361, IMG submission 104923) | Vadose zone soil microbial communities from Angelo Coast Range Reserve, California, USA - Mad1_80_16 metaG | ecosystem: Environmental > Terrestrial > Soil > Vadose zone | place: USA... | reverse complement strand
TGATTCGCGATGTCCCCATCCTGGTCCTGGACGAGCCGACCAGCGACCTCGACGCCGAGTCCGGCCAACGGATCCTGGAGCCCTTGCGGCGTCTGATGCGCGGGCGGACCACGATCATCATTACCCACAACCTCCTGACGGTCCGCGAGGCGACCGCGATCCTTGTCCTCCAGGACGGACGCGTGGTCGAGCGCGGCACACACGGAGATCTCCTGGCGCGGGACGGTACCTACGCGGCCCTCTATCGCTTGGGCCAGGATCGAGGCGCGGCGTCCACGGTCTCGGAGACCGATCTCGGCCCTCGGCGGACGGTCGTTCGCGAGACACCCGGGGTCTACCTCCCGGGCCGTCATGCCGCCGGCGCGAGCTGAGCTGCACAATGTCGAGCGACGTGGTACGCGACGCGGTCGCTCCCCCCCTCCCCGTCGGCACTCGGCTGGCCTCGGATTACACGGTGCTGGCCTGCCTGACCCGGGGAAGGGCGGCCGATGTCTACGACGTCTGGAGCGAGGATCGCGACTGTCGGTGTGTCGCCAAGGTCCTCCGTCCGGAGCGCTGTAACGACCCCAAGGCACAGCGCGCACTGCTTCGCGAGGGTGTCCTCCTCGGCCAGCTGAGCCACCCCCACATCGTCCGCTCGTACGAGATGCTCTGGAAGCCGTCGCCGGCCTTGATTCTCGAGACGCTCACCGGAGCGACGCTGTCCCACCTCATCAAGAAGAACCGCCGCCTCGGTCTGGCCGACCTCGCGCCGCTGGGCATCCAAGTCTGCTCCGCCATGCACTACCTTCACCATCGCGCCGGCTTCCTGCACCTGGACCTGAAGCCCTCGAACATCGTGTGTGAGGGGGGGCGCGCGAAGGTGATCGACTTCAGCATTGCCCGGCGGCCAGGACCGGGGCACAAGGGGGCGGGAACCCTTCACTACTTGGCTCCCGAGCAGGCTCGCGGGGATTGGGTTGCCCCGGCGACCGATGTCTGGGGAATCGGCGTGGTGCTCTTCGAGGCGGCCACTGGCCGCAAGGCGTTTCCTGCTGCCGACACAAACGGGAACTCCGGGCAACCGACAGGCCGGGCGAAATCTGTGCGCACGTACTGCCGCTTGCCACTCCCTCTCGCCACGGCCATTGACAGTTGTCTCGAGCCGGACCCGAAAGACCGGCCACAGATCGCAGAGCTCTCGAAGATCCTGAACCGGTTCGCCTGATGCCATGCGCCGGCGAAGCGGCTCGAACCGGGGTTGACCGACGCCCAGCTCGCGCCGCCGCCGCCGAAGTCGCCCGGCGCGCTCGCCAATTTCCGTATCGCCATCGCGCGGCCCTAGCGAACGTCCCCTCAGGATCGCCCGAATTCAACCGCCGGAATCCGCTAGAATACGGGCGCCGGCGCCGAACGTCGAATCGGCACGATGAGCGTTGGCCGGGTGTCGGTTGCTCGCCCCGTCGCCGCCGCCGCGGCGCCGTGGGTCACCACTGCGACCAGTGGCGCTCCCGCTCGGATGGCCGATGGCACTGCGACCGAGGCTTCAGCGGCGACGTGCGAGAGGACCGCCAGTGCTGGTCGGGCTCCGCAATGGCCCCCCCGCCGCGGCACACCAGTCGCGGCAGGCCGCGCCTCAGGCGCCTCCTCGCCGACCCCGAGCCGAATCGGTTTGTCCTGTAGGGTGAGGATGCGTCGGTTCGCGACCCTTATTTCCCTCGCGGCCTTCGTCGCCGGTGTTGCCCGCGGAGGCAGCCTCCGGGTCTTCGCCGCGGGCGCCGGACCGAACGGCCACGGCCCGACGACACCGATCCGTTACCTCGTCGTTGTCTTTCAGGAGAATGTCTCCTTCGACCACTATTTCGCGACCTACCCACACGCGGCGAACCCACCGGGAGAGCCGGAGTTTCGCGCGGCACCCCACACCCCGCCGGTCGACAACCTCTTGAGCGCCGGCCTGCTTTCGCCGAAGAACCCGAACGCGGCGCAGCCGTCCCGCCTCGACCGCCGGCAGGCCGCGACCCGCGGCCAGGACCACAACTACAGCGGGGAACAGGCGGCCGCCGACGGCGGCGCCATGGACGCCTTCGTGCGGCTCGGCGACCCCGAGAGCACCGTCTCGAGCGGGCGCCCCGACTACGGCTTCGGACCCGGCCTCGTCATGGCCTACTTCGACGGCAACACCGTGACGGCGCTCTGGAACTACGCCCAGCACTTCGCCATGAGCGACCGGTTCTTCAACACCACCTTTGGGCCATCCGCTCTCGGCGCCCTCAACCTGATCAGCGGTCAGACGCACGGCGCATCGCCGGACTCGCTACCGTCGGAAGTGATCGCGGGCTCTCTCGTCAGCGACGTGCCGCCGCGCTTCGATGACTGCTCGAGGGACGGCGACACGGTCGCGATGAGCGGGAGAAACGTCGGCGATCTCCTGAACGCCCGGGGCGTTACGTGGGGCTGGTTCCAGGGCGGCTTCGCACCGTCCTCGGTCGTGGGCGGCGTCGCCAGGTGCGACACCGCCCACGTGGGGAGCGACGGGCAACCCCACGAGGACTACGTCCCGCACCACGAGCCGTTCCAGTACTACGCCTCGACGTCGAACCCACACCATCGTCCGCCGTCGTCGATCGCCATGATCGGGCGCACGGACCAGGCGAATCACCAGTACGACCTGCGCAATTTCTGGGCGGCGGCGGCCGCGGGGAACCTGCCCGCGGTGAGCTTCCTCAAGGCGCCCGCCTACCAGGACGGCCACCCCGGCAACTCGTCGCCGCTGGCCGAGCAGTGGTTCATCGTCGAGACCCTGAACCGGCTCCAGAGTCTGCCGGAGTGGGGGCAGATGGCGGTCGTCGTCACCTACGACGACTCGGACGGCTGGTACGACCATGTCGCGGGCCCGATCGTGAACCACTCGCAGACGACCCTCGACGCGGCGATCTGCAACGGCGCGGCGCCCGCGCTCGGCGCCTACCAGGGCCGCTGCGGCTACGGGCCGCGGCTGCCATTGCTCGTGATCTCGCCGTTCGCCAGGCCGAACTACGTCGACCATACGCTCACGGACCAGACATCGATCCTCCGGTTCATCGAGGACAGCTGGGAGCTGGGCCGGATCGGTGACCACTCGTTCGACGCGCTCGCCGGCTCGCTCCTGAGCATGTTCGACTTCGACCACCCGAAGGCGCGGCGGCTCTTCCTCGACCCAACGGCGGGTCTCCGCCTGCCGGCGGCGCCGGCGACTCGACCATAGAGTCGGAGTCGCGCAGCGCCTCCGCGCGGCCGGAAGTCCCTCCCTTCACCGCCGCCTTGACGGGGCCGGCTCCGACGGCTGCTCGGGGTGAGCCTTCGCTCCCCCCACGGGACGGGCGGATGCCCCGTCGGCACCCCCGTGCCACCCTGTCAGCGACTGGATAGGCTCGCGCCCGGTCAGCGCCGCGGAAGACACTGATATTTCATCGACTCCTCTTTCGGTATCAGACTTGCCGTGGAGTCCTGCCATGGGGGACTCCGCATCCCGCCCCACGGGGCGTCCGCCGAAGGTGGCGCCGTACGCGCCTCAGGTCGCACAGTGGCTCCGCGAGGCTCCCGACCTCTCGGGCGCCGAAATCCTGGGGCGCCTCCGGCTCGCCGGCTATCGCGGCGGCAAGAGCGCGCTCTACGAGTTCGTGAAGCAGCTGAGGGCGCCGGGGTTCGGATATAGACGCTGTCCGCGATGCCGTGTCATGATGCGGGACGTCGCCGAGTTCTGCCCGCGGTGTGGACTGGGCTTGCGCTCCACGTTGCCGCATCTCCCCGTGCACGGGGCCGAGACCCTCAGGGCGGCGGCCCAGATCACGGAGGCAATCGCCCGCCGCCATACTCCCCGCGTACCGGCGGTCAAGCGGTACGTCGTCATCGCCGTCCCTGACCGGCGGGAACTCTACGAGTACTTCAAGCAGAAGTTCCGCCGCACCGCGACCATCGAGGTCGTACGCGACCGGCGCGTGGCTGACCGACGCAGGGGTGCGGCCGAGCGGCCGGTCGACCGGCGGGCTCGGCACGCCATCGAGGCCGAGCTACGCGCCTTCGGCTTTGCGATCGTGATCCGAGACTGATCGCGCGGCAGACATCAATCGGCTGGAGCGCGGGAGTTCCGGTGCGGGCGCCCCTGGCATCCGCCGTAGTCCGGGGCTCGCCTCGTGATCAGTTTCCGGAAATCACACTCGGCCAGGCTTTCCGGAACCCCCAGGACTTCTTCGCCGTCCGATTCGGGTGTTGACCGTATTTGCCTCTCCCGATTTCGAAACGAGCCTATGTGACGATCTTGTTGCGGCCTTGTTGCGGCCTAGAAGCCCGGGCCTTTCCGCGCTCGAAATGAGGGTTTCCTCGGATTGAAAACGGGAGCGCACACACTTAAGTAAACACAATTCGTAATCAGATCGTAACGACTCGGTAATGACGGGGTCGCTTGCGCGAGCACCAGGAGGTGCGCCCTTGGACATGAGGCTCGGGGTCTTCGGCACGGGCTACGCGGGACTGGTCACGTCGGTGGGGCTCGCGGAGCTCGGCCACGCGGTGACGGCGATCGACAAGGATCCGGACATCGTGGCGCGTCTCTCGGACGGACAGCCCACCTTCCACGAGCCGGGTCTGCAGGAGCTGCTGACCTCCAACCTCGAGGCCGGCCGGCTCAGGTTCACGACGCGAGCCGAGGAGGCGACGGCCGCCGCCGACATCATCTTCCTCTGCGTGGGGACGCCGCCCCGGGCGGATGGACGGGCCGACCTCTGCCAGGTCGAGGAAGTCGCCCGCACCATCGCCCCGCTGCTGGACGGCTACAAGCTGGTCGTGGAGAAGAGCACCGTTCCCGCCCGCACCGCCTACTGGATCGACTGGACGATCCGCCGCCTGGCCGGACGGGAGCGCGAGTTCGACGTCGCCAGCAATCCGGAGTTCCTCCGCGAGGGATCGGCGGTCCGCGACTTCCTCGAGCCGGACCGGATCGTCATCGGGGCCGATACCGGCCGTGCGCGCTCGCTGCTGCTCGACCTCTATGAGCGGAGCTTCGACTGCCCGATCGTCGTGACGAGCGTCACGACGGCCGAGTTGATCAAGCAGACGGCCAACGCCTTCCTCGCGACCAAGATCTCCTTCATCAACCTCGTGGCCGACCTGTGCGAGGAGCTCGGCGTCGACGTGACGACCGTGGCCAGGGGCGTCGGCCTGGATCCCCGGATCGGCAGCGACTTCCTCCGAGCCGGCCTGGGCTTCGGCGGCTCCTGCCTGCCCAAGGATCTGAGCGCGCTCATCCGGGTGGCCGAGGACAAGGGCGTTGATATCGGCATGCTCAGAGCGGTCGAGCACATCAACAGCGCGCGGGTCGACCGGCTGCTGGCCAAGGTCGAGCGGGCGTTGTGGGTGGTGCGGCACAAGGTCGTCGCCGTCCTCGGCGTGGCGTTCAAGCCGGATACGGACGACATCCGCGGGGCGCCGAGCCTCGGGGTCATCCCCCGGCTGCACGAGGCCGGGGCCATCCTGCGAGTCTACGACCCCGCCGCCGTGCCGAGACTGAAGGCGCTCCATCCACCGGCCGACCGGCTGACCTATGTGGAATCGGCCATCGAGGCGGTCCGGGGCGCTCATGCGCTGGTCGTCCTCACCGACTGGGAGGAGTTCCGGTCGCTCGACCTCGGCCGGGTCCGCTCGCTCATGCGAACCCCGATCATCGTCGACGGACGAAACCTCTTCGAGCCGGCGCAGATGCAGGCGGCCGGCTTCGAATACTACAGCCTCGGCCGCGGGGAGGTTGCCCCCCGTGCGGAGCCGCAGCGGGAGCGAGTATGACCCACCAGAGCCGATCTTCTGCGACCGTGTTGATCACGGGGGCGGCCGGGTTCCTCGGCTCGAACCTGTGCGACTATTTTCTGGCGCGGGACTGGCGCGTCCTGGGGATCGACAGCCTGCTCACGGGAGCGGCCGGAAACCTGGCCCATCTGGGCCGCGACCGCCGGTTCCGGTTCCTGCGCCAGGACGTCACGAGGCCGTTCGTCGTCGACGATCCCGTCGATCTCGTCCTGCACTTCGCCTGTCCCGCCAGCCCCCGAGACTACCTGCGGTATCCGATCCATACCCTCAAGGTCGATAGCGTCGGCGCCCTGCGCACGCTCGGGCTCGCCAAGGCGCGTCAGGCGCGATACCTGCTGGCCTCCACCAGCGAGGTGTACGGCGATCCTCAGGTCCACCCGCAGCCCGAAGCGTACTGGGGCCACGTCAACCCGATCGGTCCGCGCAGCGCGTACGACGAGGCCAAGCGCTTCGCCGAGGCCCTGACGATGGCGCACCACCGCTCGTACGGACTGGATACGCGGATCGTCAGGATCTTCAATACCTACGGCCCGCGCATGCGCGCCGGCGACGGTCGCGTCATCCCGCAATTCATCACCCACGCGCTGGCGGGGACGCCCTTGCCCGTGCACGGTGACGGCCGGCAGACGAGGAGCTTCTGCTTCGTGGACGATCTGGTCGAGGGCATCTACCGGCTCGCCACCTACGACGGACTCGCGGGCGAGGTTTTCAACCTGGGCAACCCCGAAGAAGTGACCCTTCTGGAGCTGGCCGAAACCGTGGCCTCGCTCGTCGGGGGGGGCGCTCCAGACATCGTCTACCGGCCCCTGCCCCAGGATGATCCCACGCGCCGGCGCCCGGACATTCGGAAAGCCCAGGCCAGGCTCGGGTGGACCCCGGCCGTGCCCCTCCGGGAGGGACTGCGGCGGACGATCGCTTGGTTCGCGAGGAGCACCCCCGTGCAAGGTCACCCGGTCTCGGCGTAGGACACCCACCGTGTCGATCGCCCCGCCCCCCGACTCGCTCACGAGCGACGGGCCGCGCCCCCGGGCCCTCGTCTCGGACGCCGCCCGCGCGGCCGCGCCGACCTCCATCCTGGGGGGGGCCCGGCCGCAGGCGCGCGGCAAATTCATCTTCGCCGGCGCCGCGAAATTCTACGTCCGCGGCGTGACCTACGGGGCGTTTCGCCCGGACGCGAGCGGCCGCGAATACCAGGAGGTCGACGTCATCGAGCGGGACTTCACGCTCATGGCGTCGAACGGGATCAACACCGTCCGCATTCCGCACACGTCGCCTCCGCGTCCCCTGCTCGACGCCGCCGAGCGGCACGGCCTCCGGGTCATGGTGGGGTTATCCGCCGAGCAGTATCTCGGCTTCCTCATCGATCGGAAGAAGGACATGTCGGAAATCGAGGCGCTGGTCCGCGCGAAGGTCCGGGAGAACGCCGGTCATCCGGCGCTCTTGTGCTACGGCCTCGGCAACGAGATCCCGGCGCCGATGGCGCGGTGGCTCGGCCGCCGAAGGATCGAGCGCTACCTCGAGCGGCTGTACCGGGCGGTCAAGGAGGAGGACCCCGGCGGGCTCGTGACGTACGTGAACTACCCGACGACGGAATACCTCCAGCTGCCGTTCCTCGACCTCGTGTGCTTCAACGTCTACCTCGAGTCGCAGGACCGGTTTGAGGCCTACCTGGCCCGTCTGCAGAATCTCGCCGGGGACCGACCGCTCCTCATGAGCGAGCTCGGGCTTGACGGCCTCCGCCACGGCGAGGGCGTCCAGGCGCGCTCGCTCGCCTGGCAGGTGCGGAGCGCGTTCGCCGCCGGCTGTGCCGGCGGCTTCGTGTTCGCCTGGACCGACGAGTGGTACCGGCACGGCCACGACGTGGAGGACTGGGCCTTCGGCCTCACGCGGGTCGACCGGTCTGCCAAGCCCGCGCTGAACGCGGTCCGGGAGGCGTTCGCCGAGGTGCCGTTCTCCCCGAGCCTCCCGTGGCCCCGAATCTCGGTGGTCGTGTGCACGTACAACGGCGCGCGCACCATCCGCGACTGTCTCGAGGGACTGACGCACCTCGCCTATCCCGATTACGAGGTCATCGTGGTGGACGACGGATCCACCGACTCGACCGCCACCATCGCACGCGAGTACGCTTGCCGGCTGATCCAGACCGAGAACCGCGGCCTCGCGAGCGCGCGCAACACGGGCCTCGCCGCGGCCGCGGGGGAGATCGTCGCCTACACTGACGACGACGCCTACCCCGATCCGCACTGGCTCACCTATCTTGCGGCCAGCTTTCTCAGCACATCGCACGCCGCGGCGGGCGGACCGAATATCGCGCCGCCGGGTGACGGACCGATCGCCGAGTGCGTCGCGCGGGCGCCGGGCGGGCCCCTGCACGTCCTCCTGACCGACGGCGAGGCGGAGCACATCCCCGGCTGCAACATGGCCTTCCGCAAGGCCTGCCTCGAGGCGATCGGAGGCTTCGACCCGCAGTTCCGTGCCGCCGGCGACGACGTGGATGTCTGCTGGCGGCTCCAGACGCGGGGCTGGACGCTCGGCTTCAGCCCGGCCGCCGTGGTCTGGCACCACCGCCGGAACTCGGTCCGCGCCTACTGGAGGCAACAGATCGGGTACGGCCGGGCGGAGGCGATGCTGGAGCGGAAGTGGCCGGAGAAATACAACCGTCCCGGGCACGTGCGCTGGGCCGGTCGCCTCTACGGCAGCGGACGGCCGCACGCACTCCGGTGGCGACGGGCGCGCGTCTATCACGGCGTCTGGGGCGTCGCTCCGTATCAGTCGCTCTATGAGCCCGCTCCGAGCCTGCTCGGGTCGCTGCCGCAGATGCCGGAATGGTATCTGATGATCGCGACCCTGACGGGACTGGTCGCGTTGAGTGTCGCCTGGAGCCCGCTCAGATTCTTGCTGCCGCTGCTCGCGGGCGCCGTCCTGCCGCCGCTGGCGCAGGCCTGCCTGGGCGCGTCCTGCGCCTCGTTCCGGGAGGGGCCGCCCAGCGGGGCGGCGAGGCTCGGACGGCGGATGGTGACGGCAGCCCTCCATCTGCTCCAGCCGCTCGCCCGCCTGCGGGGGCGGCTCAGAGAGGGCCTCACACCCTGGCGCGGCCGCGGCACGCCACAGCCGGCGCCGCTCTGGCCCAGGACGGCCTCCCTGTGGAGCCTGCACTGGCGGGCGCCGGACCAGTGGCTCACGTCGATTGAAGCCGCCGGCCGGGCGGAGGGCGCCTGTGTGCTCCTGGGCGGGGAGCATGACGGCTGGGACCTGGAGGTGCGGGGGGGAGGCTTCGGCGGCGCCAGACTGCTCCTGGGGGTCGAAGACCACGAGGGGGGGCAGCTCCTGCGGCTCAGGTCGTGGCCCCATGTCCCGGCACCGGGCCCGGTGCTCACCCTCGGGTTCGTGGCGCTCGCCGTCGGCGCGCTTCACGACCGTGCCTGGCCGGCCGCCGCGGTCCTCGGCCTCGTCGCCCTGCTGGCCGCGCTCCGCACGTTCGAGCAGTGCACGGCCGCCATGGCGACGATCGCCCGGGGCCTCGGACGACTCCGCGACGGAGGCGCCTGATGGCCGAGGTCGCGCTCTACCGGCGGCTCCTCGGGCAGGCGCGCCCGTACTGGTTCCACCTCGCGGGCGCCTTCGGGCTGGGGCTCCTCGCGAGCCCGGTGGCGCTCCTCACTCCGCTGCCGCTCAAGCTCGTGGTGGACTCGGTCCTCGGCCCGCGCCCCCTGCCTGCCTTCTTGCGCCCGCTCCTCCCCGCCGCCGTCACCCGCTCGTCCGCCGCGATCCTGCTGTTCGCCATTGGCCTGCTCGTGGTCGTCGCGGCGATCGGTCAGCTGCAGGTCGTCGCCGGGACGCTCCTGCGCACCTGGGTCGGGGAGCGGCTGGTCCTCGATTTCCGGGCCCGCCTCGTGGACCAGGTCCAGCGCCTGTCCCTCTCGTACCACGACTCGAAGGGAACGGCCGACTCCCTCTACCGGATCCAGCACGACGCGCTGGCGATCCAGAACGTCATGGTCGAGGGCGCCATTCCGTTCGCGTCGGCGGCGGTCACCCTCGCGACGATGATCGCGGTCACCGCCCACCTCGACTGGCAGCTCGCGCTCGTCGCTCTCGCCATTTCGCCTCCCCTCTTCGTCCTGTCGCGGGTCTATCGGGGGCGCATGCGCAGCCAGTGGCGGCACGCGAAGAGGCTCGAGAGCTCGGCGCTGGCGGTCGTGCAGGAGACACTCGGGGCGCTGCGGGTGGTGAAGGCGTTCGGACAAGAGACCCGTGAGACCGAGCGGTTCGTCCACCGCTCCCGCGAGGGCATGGGGGCCCGCATCGGTTTCGCCCGGCTCGAAGGCCGCTACGGTCTCTGGGTGGGAGTCACCACCGCCCTCGGGATGGCCGCCGTCCTGCTCATCGGCGTGGGCCACGTCCGCGCGGGGGTCCTCACGCTGGGGCAGCTGCTGTTGGTGATGGGCTACCTGGGACAGCTGTACGAGCCCCTGAAGGCGATGAGCCGAAAGGCGTCGAGTCTCCAGTCCTCCCTCGCGAGCGCCGAGCGGGCGTTCGCCCTCCTCAGCGAGCGCCCCGACGTCCCCGAGCGCCCCGAGGCCCGGCCGCTCCTGCGCGCCGCCGGCGCGCTGGCGTTCCGGCATGTGTCGTTCGCCTACGGCTCGGGCCATCCGGTGCTGGAGGACGTCTCGTTCGACGTGCCCCCCGGGACCCGCGCCGCGATCGTGGGGGCGACGGGAGCCGGCAAGACGACCCTGGTGAGTCTCCTGACGCGCTTCTACGACCCCATGGCCGGCGCGATCCTCCTCGACGGCATGGACCTGCGCGACTACCGCCTCGCCGACCTGCGCGCCCAATTCGCCATCGTCCTCCAGGAGCCGGTGCTGTTTTCGGCGAGCATCGCGGAGAACATCGCCTATGGCCACCCGGGAGCGAGCGACCTCGACATCGTCCGGGCGGCCCGGGCGGCGGGGGCACACGGCTTCGTCGCCCGCCTGCCGCGCGGCTACGCGACGCCCGTCGGTGAGCGCGGGATGCAGCTCTCCGGCGGCGAGCGCCAGCGGATCGCGCTCGCGCGCGCCTTCCTGAAAGACGCGCCGCTCTTGATCCTCGACGAGCCCACGAGTGCGGTCGACGCGACGACGGAAGCCGCGATCCTGGAGGCGATGGATCGCCTGATGCGGGGTCGCACCGCGTTCCTGATCACGCACCGACCGAGCGCGGTCGTCACCTGTGACGTGCGGCTGCAACTGGAGGGGGGCCGTCTCGTGGAGGCGACCCCATCGCTCGCGTGTCGGCCATGGTGAGCGCGATCGCGCCCCGGCGCCCCGAGGTCGGCGACGATCGGATCGCCTGCCTGATGACGGAGACCCTCGAGGAAGGGCTCTCCCGCCTCCGCGGCCACCCCGTCCGGATCCGGGAGATGCGCCGGGAGTTCTTGGAGTCGAGCTCGAGCTTCCGCACCGAGCGCCTGCACGTCTCGCTCGACGGCGGCGGACCGCTGCGCGTGTTTTTCAAGGATCTGGATCCGGAGCACCAGCTGGAGAAGGCGCGGGCGGTGCGCGAGCAGGACCTCGGGCCGAGCCGCCGGGAGTTGCAGATGTACCAGACGATCCTGTCCCCGGAGCGCTTCGGAACCCTCCACCTCTACGCCTCCCGGTGGGAGCCCGAGCACGGGCGCTACTGGATCTTCCTCGAAGACGGCGGCCGGTCGTTGCTGCGGAGCTTCGCCGACGTGAACCGCTGGACCGTGGCCGCTCGGTGGGCGGCGCGATTCCACGCGGCGACCCGCGATCTGCCCGAGGCGCGAACGCGCTTCCTTCCGCGGCACGACCCCGCCTATTACTGGACGTGCGCCGAGCGCGCACGGCAGATCCTCCCGAACCTCGACGCCCGGGAACGCCGGCTCGTCGAGCGGGGCCTCGAGTGCTACGCGAGACGCATCGACCGTCTCGGCAGGCTTCCGTGCCATGTGATCCACGGACAGCTGTTCGGACAGAACATCATGCTCCGCCGGGGCCACGTCGCCCAGAAGATCGCCGTGATCGACTGGGAAACGGCGGCGCTGGGTCCGGGGGCCTTCGATCTGGCCAGCCTCACCTCGGGCAAGTGGACCAAGGAACAGAAGCAGGTCATGCGGGCCGCGTACGTCGAGGAGTACCAGGCGGCGACGGGAGCGCAGCTGGAGCGGGAGGCGTTTGACGAGGACTTGGCCGCCGTCATCCTCCATCAATCGCTGAAGTGGCTGGGCTGGTGGGGCCACCACCGCACCCTCTCGCACAAGTTTGCGAGCTTCCTGAGGGAGCTGCGTGCCGTCCTGGACGACCATTTCGCGGAGGGGTGACGGACGTGGGCGCCGACCACTGCCGATGTAAGGTCGAGTTCGCCGCGGCGGACATGACCGAGCGGCTCGCCCCCTTCAGGGCCGTGCTCGATCACGAGGGGGTGAGGGACGCGCTCGATCGGCTCTGCGCCGCCGAGTGGCGTCGGGGCACCGGGCAGGCGGTGCGCGCCCGAGCGCTCAAGTGGCACGGCGACCGCTGCACGTTCGAGATCGCCCTCTGGACCGAGGATGGCTGGCACAGCGTGATCGGCAAAGTGTACACGGGCGAGCGCTCGGACATTTTCCAGGCGATGCAGGCCCTCGGGCAGGCCGGGTTTGGGCCGGAGGCGGCCTTCTCGATCGCCCAGCCGTTCGTCTACCTGGCGTCGTTGGGGGTGAGGCTGGAGGAGAAGGTGGAGGGGCCGTCGGCGAAAGAGATCTTCCTGAACGGCGGCCCGGACCTCCACCTGGCGGCCGCCGAGCGTTGCGGGCAGTGGCTCGCACGCTTCCATCGGACGGCGCCGCCCGTGGGTCACGTGGCCGACCTCGCCGCGGAGTTTTCCCGGTACCGCTATTGGACGGATCTGATCGCGCGCCTCGGGGAGCCGCTCGCCGCCAAAGCGGAGCGGCTCTTCCGGCGGCTCGAAGCGGTGGCGCCGGCGTCCGGCCCGATCGCCGACTGCATGGGGCACGGCAGCTACATCCCCGAGCACGTGATCGTGAGCGGTCGGCGCACGGCCACGATCGACCTGGACGACTATGACGTGGGGGATCCGGGACGAGACGTCGCCTGGTTCCTGGTGTCGCTCCGGCGGCTGGCGCTGAAGCATCGGGGCTCACTCCATGCCTTGGACGGCGCCGGCGAGCGATTCCGTGAGGCGTACCGCGCGTCGGGCCGTGGGGACGCCGTGATCAACCTCGCCTTCTACACGGCCCTCGAGTGCCTGCACGGCGCGAAGCGCGATGCCGTCAGCCAGGCTCCGCGGGCTCGCGAGTGGGCTGACGCCATGCTGGACGAAGGACTCCGGGCGCTCGACAATGGGCGTAGCCGGATGGCGAGAGTGTAAGGAGGGGAACGTGGATTTCGAACACGCGACGCACCTCTCCCCGCCTGAGGGGAGCGAAAACGGGGCCCCGACCGATGTCAACGCCCGCGGGACACTGGCGCCATCCCCGCGCGGGCGCCGGAGCCCACGACGGTGGCGCCGCTGGGTCGCCGCGGTCGTCGCCCTGGGGGGGCTTGGCGGGAGCGCCGTCTATTGGGGGACCGGGAAGGACGCGACCGCCCAGTACGTCACGGCGCCGGTGACTCGCGGTGCGGTCGCGGTGGCGGTGACGGCGACCGGCACCGTGAACCCGGTGACGGTGGTCATGGTCGGCACCTACGTCTCCGGTCGGGTCGAGCGCCTCTACTGCGACTACAACACGCCCGTGAGGGCCGGGCAGCTCTGCGCCAAGATCGATCCTCGCCCCTTTCAGATGGTCGTGGACCAGATGAGGGCGACCGTCGCGGTGCAAAAGGCCCAGCTCGCCAAGGACCGCGCGAACCTTCAGTACGCGAAGACGACCCTTGAGCGCGACCGGCACCTCCAGCAGCGCGGCATCGTCGCCCAGGCGATCGTCGACAACGATGAGAGCCTCTACGGCCAGGCGCAGGCGCAGATCGCCCTCGACGAGTCGAACATCCAATCGCACCAGGCCGAGCTCCACGCGGCCGAGGTCAATCTCGGCTACACCAACATCATTGCGCCGGTCGACGGGACGGTCGTCTCCCGCAGCGTCGAGATCGGTCAGACGGTCGCCGCGAGCTTCCAAACGCCGATCCTCTTCCTCGTCGCCACCGACCTGACCAAGATGCAGGTCGACACCAGTGTCAGCGAGTCCGACATCGGCGGCGTCAAGGTGGGTGATCGAGCCACCTTCACGGTCCAGGCATTCCCGAATCGCCCCTTCGAGGGCCGGGTCCGGCAGGCGCGCCAGGCGCCGGTCACCGTGCAGAACGTGGTCACCTACGACGTGGTGGTGAGCGTCGACAACCGCGAGGGTTTGCTGAAACCCGGGATGACGGCGACCACGCGGATTGTCAAGACCCAGCGGGAGAACGTCCTGACGGTTCCGGAGCAGGCCCTGCGGTTTCGGCGGCACGGGCAGGGGGCGGGCAAGCCGGCTCACGGCGGGGCCGCGGCCGCGACCGTCCTGCCGCGCGCCGCGAGCGCGGCCGACGCCGCCTCGCGCGGGCGGGTGTGGGTGCTCCGCGCGGGCGAGCCGGTGGCGGTCCCGATCTCGGTCGGGCTGACTGACGGCACCTCCGCCGAGGTGCTCGCGGGGGCCCTGCACGAGGGGGACCCGGTCATCGTGTCCGAGGTGACGTCCGACGCGGACGCCGGCGCCAAGAAGTCGGCGCCGTCAACGCCGTTCCGTCTCTTCCGCGTCGGGGGTAAATAGATGGGCCGGATCGTCATCGAGGTGAGGGACCTCACGAGGGTCTACCACGTCGGCGACATCTCCGTGCGCGCGCTCGACGGTCTCTCCCTCACCGTCGAGGCGGGTGAATTCCTGGCCCTCATGGGCGCCTCCGGATCGGGCAAGACGACCTTGATGAACATCCTGGGCTGCCTGGATCGTCCGTCGGGGGGCCAGTACCTCTTCGAAGGGGTCGACGTGGCGGAACTCCCGGAACCCGACCTCGCGCGGATACGCAGCGCGCGAATCGGGTTCGTCTTCCAGAACTTCAACCTGCTCGCGCGCGCGAGCGCCCTCGAGAACGTCGCCCTGCCGCTCTTCTACGCAGAGGGCGGCCCCGACCGCCGGTCCCGGCGCCGGGCGCGAGCGGCCGAGACGCTCGCCGGGTTGGGGCTCGGCGACCGCGCGCGCAACACGCCCACTCAACTCTCGGGGGGACAGCAGCAGCGGGTCGCGATCGCCCGCGCGCTCATCAACGGTCCGAGCGTCATCCTCGCCGACGAGCCGACCGGGAATCTCGATTCGCGCACGTCGGACGAGATCATGGACGTGCTCCGGTCCCTCAATCGCGAGCAGGGGGTCACGATCGTCGTCGTGACGCATAACCCGGCCGTGGCCGCCGCCACGGACCGCGTCGTGACCCTGCGGGATGGTCGGATCGTCTCGGACGAGCCGGTCGCCGGGCAGGTCGCGCGCGCCACCCGGCCGGCGGCGGCCGCGGTCGGCCGGGGGGGACACGGGGCCGGCGTCGTGGACGAGCTCGCCCCCGCGCGGCTCGGCGCGTCCTGGGCGTTTGCGTCGATGACGCTCTCGGCGGCGGCGCAAGCGATCGCGCGCAATACGCTTCGGTCCGTGCTCACCATGCTCGGCGTCTTCATCGGCGTGGCCGCGCTCATCGCCATGGTGGCCGTGGGCCAGGGCGCGAACGCCGCGGTCGAGAAGGAAATCCAAGGTCTCGGCACCAACTTGCTCGTCGTCGTGCCGGGCGCGACGACGGCGAACGGGGTGCGCGCGGGATCGGGCAGCGCGTCGGCCCTCACCGTGGATGACGCCGCCGCCATTCCGCGCGCGGCGCCGGCCGTGGAACGGGTGAGTTACATGGCGCGCCAGGTCGGCCAGGTGGCGTACGGGCACCAGAACTGGAGCACGAACATCCAGGGCATCACGCCCGCGTACCTGACGGTTGCCAACTGGCAGATCGAGGAGGGCCGCGGGCTGACGGACGCAGACGAGCAGAGCGCGGCGCTGGTCGCGCTGCTCGGCCACACCGTGACCCAGCAGCTCTTCGGCGCCGAGGAGAGCCCCGTCGGCGCCACCATCCTCGCCAAGGGGTTCCCCCTGCGCGTGGTCGGGGTGCTGGCGGCCAAGGGGCAAAGCATCTGGGGCCACGATCAGGACGACATCGTGATGATCCCGTTCACGACCGCCGAGCAGCGGGTGCTAGGGGTCGCCGTGCCGAGCCAGACGCAGACGACGAACAACCCGCTCTTCACCCCGCCGGTGAACCCCTTCGGGATGCAAGCGCGCCTCACCGGCAAGGTCAACACGATCTTCGTGCAGGCGCGCACCGCCGAGCTCGTGCCGGCGGCCATCCAGCAGGTCACCGAGGCGCTGCAGGCGCGCCATCGCATTCGGCCGGGGGCGCTCAACGACTTTGACGTCCGCAACCTGCGCCAGCTCGCCGAGACGCGCGAGAGCAGCAACCGGATCATGGCGCTGTTACTGGCCGCCGTCGCCTCGATCTCGCTCCTCGTCGGCGGGATCGGCATCATGAACATTCTGCTCGTGTCCGTCACCGAGCGCACGCGCGAGATCGGCATCCGCCGGGCCATCGGGGCCCGGCGCGGGCACGTGCTGTTGCAGTTCCTGGCCGAGGCCGTGCTCTTGAGCGCGGCCGGTGGGGCGGCGGGCATTGTCATCGGCGTCGGCGTCTCCGAGGTGCTCTCCGCGGTCGCCGGGTGGCCGACCCTGGTGTCGCCGGCGGCGATCGTCGGCGGGTTCGTGTTCTCGGCGGCCGTCGGGGTCTTCTTCGGCTACTATCCGGCGCGCAAGGCGGCGCACCTCGACCCGATCGAAGCGCTCCGCTATGAGTAGCCGCCCACCGGGGGCGAGCGTGACGTCCTGTGCGTCGGCCGAGCCGCCGCGCGAGCGGCCACGCCGCCCGCGCGGGCGGGGCCGCCGCGCGGCCTGGGGCGTCGCGGGGCTGCTGCTCGCCGGCTGCACCGTCGGGCCGAACTTTACGCGGCCGCCGGCCCCGGCGGCCACCGGCTACACCCAGGAGCCGGTGCCCCTTCCGCCACCGGGCGGGACGGACATCGAGCAACGGTTCGTGACCGAGACCGCGGTCGCCCGCCAATGGTGGGAGCTGTTCCGCTCACCGCAACTCAACGAGACGATCGCCCTCGCCTTGACGGGCAGCCCGACGCTCGCGACCGCCCGGGCGCTCCTCGCGCAAGCCGAGGCGGTGGTGGCGCAGGCCCGGGGGATCTACTATCCGCAGGTCGATCTCGCGGGGACCGCGAACAGTTCGTCCACGCGGGATACGGTCGACGCCTCCGCGGGCAGGGCGAGCACCACCACGGGCGCCACCATCAACGTGTTCAGCTTCGGGCCGTTGCTGACGTATGACGCCGACCTCTTCGGCCACAATCGCCGGTTCGTCGAGCAGCAGGCGGCTCTGGCCGAGAACCAGGGCTACCAGCTGGCGGCGGCCTACCTGTCGCTCGCCGCGGGCGCAGTCACCCAGGCGGTCACGATCGCGTCGACGCGGGCCCAGATCAAGGCGGCCGAACAGGTCATCGCGACCGACGAACACAACCTCGAGCTTGTTCGGATCGAGTTTGACGCCGGTGCCGTCGCCATGACCGACGTCTTGCTTGCGCAAAGCCAGCTTGCCAGCGACCGAACCCTGCTGCCGCCGCTCCAGCAACAACTCGATGTGGCCCGTCATGCGCTGTCGGTGCTGGTGGGCCAGACGCCCGCTCAATGGTCACCCCCCGACTTTGACCTGGAGACGTTGGCGCTGCCGGCCGAGCTTCCCGTCATCCTTCCTTCGGAATTGATCCACCAGCGCCCCGACATCCTGGCCGCCGAGGCGCAGCTGCACGTCACGAACGCCGCGGTCGGGGTTGCCACCGCTCTGCTCTATCCGAACGTCGCGCTCTCGGCCGCCTGGACGGTCGAGCGGACCGTGCGGCAAGGCGCTGGGCTCATCGACACCACCAGCCTCATTACGGACCTGGCGGGCGGCCTGATCGCGCCCCTCTTCCATGGCGGCGCCCTCGAGGCCCAACGGCGGGCGGCCGTCGCCGGGTTCGAGGCACAACTCGCCACCTACCGCCAGGTCGTGCTGCTGGCGTTCGGCCAGGTGGCGGACACGCTCCGTGCGCTCCAGAACGACGCCGAATTCCTCCGCACCCAAATCGCGGCGCTGACGACCTCGGAGGCGTCGCTGAAGCTCACTCAGGACGCCTACAAGGCCGGCCGCGGGAGCCTGATCCAGGTCCTCGACGCGGAACGCCTCTATCAGCAGGCAGCACTCGGCTACGCGAGGGCCAAGGGGCAGCGGTATCTTGATACGGTCCTGCTGTTTCAAACCATGGGCGGAGGGGGGCTCGACTGGCTCCAGTCGGCCGCTGTCGGCCCGCGCTACACCGGGCGCTGATCCCGTGGGGAGGCCGCGCGCGACCGGGCGGATTCCGCGGAGGTCCTCTGGCCCCGTCGGGCTCGCTCTTGCGTGCGCCGCGGATGGCGCGCGGCGCCGCGCGTAGGGACTGAACGCCCCGCGACACCGGGGCCCCGGCCAATCCTCGAGGACCGCGCCTCGCGCAACCGGTCGTCTTCGCCCCTGCCGACCGGAAGGCGAGCCATCACCCAGCCCGGCCCGGGCCGGTGACTGATCCGGTGAGCCTCTCGCGTGACCCGGCGCCAGGTCGTCTCGAGGGCCAGGTCGCCGGGCTGACGATGGCTCGCCGCGAGCGGAGACCCGCCCGCGTCCCCGCCGCCCCGCCTGTCGGCGCCCCGCCGGCCCGTATCCGGTCAGCGAACACTACTGGCCCTTGGCCACGAAGTGGGCGCGCCGGTTCCGGGCCCAGCACTCCTCGGTGTGCTCGGTGCAGAGCGGCCGCTCCTTGCCGTAGCTGACGGTCGTCATGCGGGTCGCCGGCACGCCCCGCGACATGAGGTAGTTCACGGTCGACCGGGCGCGATGCTGTCCGAGGGCGAGGTTGTACTCGCTGGTGCCGCGCTCGTCGCAGTGGCCCTCGACAAGAATGAGCCAGCTCGGATTGGATTTGAGCCACTCGGCGCGCGCGTCGAGGACCTGGGCGGCGTCGGGCCGGATGGTGTACTTGTCGAAGTCGAAGGAGATGTCTGGCAGCTCGACCTGCGCCGCGTACGCCGGGGGCGCGGGCCGGGCCGCCGCAACGTCGTGCGCTGCGGGCTCGGCGGGCGGAGGGGACTCGACGCTGCCCGGGCTCGTGACCGTCGAGCCGCCGCCGCGCGCGCCCGAGGCCGACGGCGCGGTCTCGGTCAGCGGGCTCTCCTCCGCTTTGCCCGCGACCGGGCCGGCCTCGGCTCGGCGGCTGCTCTCCACGCTGCCGGGTCCGGTCACCGTCGTGCCGCCGCCCGTCGCGCCGCCCGGCGCGGGTTCCCCGCCGCCGCTGGGCGCGGGGGCGACCGGCCCGGATTCCTCCGACGTGGCCGCCCCAGCGGTCGCCGCGCCCGCCGGCGGCGGCGCGGAGGCCTGCCCCGCCGACGGCCGCTTGGCACACCCGGCCCCGACCAGCCCGACGACGACAAGGACAAGGACGGCGAGTTGCCAGCGTCGTATCTCCATGCGGCCCTCCCTGGGCTCAGTGATTTTTCCCGTTACGCAACCTCGAGGACGCGAAGGGGACTCTCTTCGATACTCTCGCCTGCCGGCTCTTCGCGTCAAGAAAGGCGCCGGCCCCGAGGAGCCCCCGGCGCCGATCCCCTGACGCGCGCGACCCGGGCCAAGGCGCCGTCATGGCGGTCGGGCGCCCGAGGGCACCGACCCCGGATCGGACGGCGAGCGGAGTGCCGCCGCCCCGGTCGGCTCGCGGTCGGGCCGCCCTCGGGCTGCATGACACTTCTCGTCAGTCGAGTAGCCTTCCACCGTCGGCGTTGGCCGGCAGGCCCAGCCGAGCGATTGGAGAGACGTCCGAGAATCTAGATGCTTTCGGTCGTCGGGAGGTCGCCACCGGGTGGCATCCTGCTTGCTACTTCCAGGACGCAGGCTCGGCTAAAGGGAGGCTTCGATGACAACGTTTTGGAGAAACCGACGCATGACGCTGGGCAACCAGCGGGGCTTCACGTTGATAGAGCTGATGATCGTGGTGGCGATCATCGGCATCCTCGCGGCCATCGCGATCCCGCTCTACGCCAACATTCAGGCGCGCGCCCGGATCGCCAAGGCCCAGGCGGACGCCCGGACCCTGGTCAGCGCGATCAGCATGTACTCGGCGACCTTCGGGTCGTTGCCGGGTGCCCTGACGGCCCTGACCGCCGCCGCGACCATCTCCGGCGTGAGCGGCGGGCCGTTCATGAAGTCGGTTCCGAACGCGCCGGCCGGCTGGTCGGCCTACAGCTACTCGTCGAACCCGTGCGGCGTCTTTACCGTGACGGCCACCGGCGACGCCACGACCGTCTCGTCCCCGTAAGTACTCGAGCGACAACGCACTCCGGAGGGGAGGGTTCTCCCCTCCGGATCGGACCCGCGCTCAGCCCTACTCTCCCCGCGGGCGCCCGTGCCTGAAGAGCCTTTTCGTCGACGGGGCCCCGTCCTTCCACGCGCTGACCGAGCGCCCTTGAGCCCGTCAAAATTTGCGCCTCGGGGCCGGCGCGGGGGCGTCAGCTCGCCGGCGGCGGGCCGAAGGTCATCACGTAGGTGGGCCGCACCTTGAACAGGACGCGCACTTCGCCCCTGGGGTCCCGAAGAGGGTAGGGGGTCTTATCGATGTAGCGGCGCGACAGCTCGTCGACCGTCTCGGTCGCCTCACGCCCCTTCCGGGGCTCGGTCTCCTCGATGATCTCCACGACCCGACCGCTGAGCGTCATCCAGTGGTAGGGATTCTGCGGGTTGACGCACAGGATGCTGACGTCCGGCCGCCGCCGCATGTTCCGCTCCTTCAGGCGACCCTTCTTGGTGTTGACAAGGATGTTCGTGCCGTCGTGCGCGACCCAGATCGGTGTGAGCTGCGGGAGTCCGTCCGGCTTGATGGTGGCCAAGGTCGCGGTGACGTTCTTCTCGAGCATCCACCGGTAGGACGGATCCAGCGCGGCGATCGACGAGATTTCGCCCCGCTTGCCGACTTCGAACGCGTTCACGTTGCCGGGCATGATGACGTCCGCGGTCTGAATGGGCATCGTCGCCTCCGTTCCCTCCGGGTCGGGCCTTCGAGGACGCCGGGTGCGTCGGTTGAGCGATGCGCCCAACGCTAGCGCCGCGGGGGAGCCGGGTCAAGAGGCGCCGCGCGGCCCGACGCGCGGGCGGTGTGCGCGCCCGGCCGCCCGCCTCACTCCCCGAGGAACCACCGGCGCCGGAGGTGCGGGGCGTGGGTCAGGCCGAACTGGCGTAGGGCGACCTCGGTCACCGCCCCGACGGCCTGGCGCGGCGAGTCGGTGACGACGATGCGCTCGACGTCCCGCCGCTCGCAGGTCCCTTCGGCGACGAGGCGGCGCTCGAAGAAGTCGAGGAGGGGCCGCCAGAAGTCGGCGCCGATCAGGACGAGCGGGAACTCCTGCATCTTGTGGGTCTGCATGAGCGTGGCGGTCTCGAAGATCTCGTCGAGCGTCCCAAAGCCCCCGGGCAGGGCGATGAACGCGTACGAGTACTTGACCAGCATGACCTTGCGGACGAAGAAGTGCCGGAAGGTGATCCAGCGGTCGAGGTAGGGGTTCGGCCGCTGCTCGCGCGGCAGCTCGATGTTGCAGCCGATCGAGCGCCCGCCCGCCTCCTTCGCGCCGCGGTTGGCCGCCTCCATGATGCCGGGTCCCCCGCCCGTCATCACGGTGAATCCGGCGCGCGCCAGGAGCGCGCCGACCTCGCGGCCGAGGCGATAGTACGGGTGATCCTCGGCGAAGCGGGCCGAGCCGAAGACGGTCACGCAGGGGCCCACGAAGTGGAGCGCCCGGAAGCCGCGGACGAACTCGACGAAGATCCGGGCGGCCCGCACGAGCTCGAAGCCCCGGCGCTGGGGGCCCCGGAGGAAGCGGAGCACTTCGGGACGGTCGGTCCCCGAGCCCCACCGGCCGGGCGTACCGGCCTGATCCCCGATCAAGAACCGGTGCCGCGCGCGACGGTCAGGTCACCCCTCCCCGAGGTCCCGCAGCTTGGCGTCGAACTCGTCCTTGCCGATCTCGCCGCGCGCGTAGCGCTCGCGCAGGATCTGCACGGCCCTGTCGGGACGGGACCGGCGCGTGGCCCCGGCCAGCCAGCGGATGCCGAGCGCGGCGCCGACGAGGGCCAGGACCACAGGGGCGAGGCTCACGAGCGCCCACAGCGCCAGGATCACGATCAGAATGCCGAGCCCCCCCGCGCCGATGACCCACCAGAGCGGCTGAAGGTCGCCCTGCCACTGCCATTCCCACACGCGCCCGTCCGTCCACGGGCCCAGGAGGGGGACCGCCGGAGGACCCGCGCCGGTGGCGTGCGCCATCAGCACTGAGCGCCGCCGTCCGTCTCACTCACTCCGGCACCAGGGCGACCCGGATGCGTGTCGAGTAGGGCGGGTCGGCCGCGACCTGGCCGACCCACGGCCGGAAGGCGGGGGCGACGATCGCGACCACGTGGCTGCCCGGCGCCAGCGGAAGGGCCCGGGCGAGGAGCTCGCCGGCCGTACCGAGCGGACGGCCGTCCAGAAAGACCTGGGCGGAGCCCGGCGTGGCGTCGACGACGAGGAGGCTCTCCGACTCGAGGCCGACCGCGTCGAGGTTCGACCCGCCGCCAAAGCAGCGGGCCCCGCGCTCGCCGCACGGCCGTCGGAACCGGGCGCGGCCCCCGCCGATGACCGGGCCGGATCTGGTCCCGCCCGTCCCCATCGACAGGCCGCGGCCCGCCGCCAGGGCGCCGTGCCCGGCGCCGCCGGTCGAGGCCCTGCCCGCGGAGACGGGGGCCGGGTCGAGCAAGAGACCCATGCTCACGACGAGCATGACAGCGGCAAACCGGCTGGCCTCGTTCACGCGAGTCCTCGTGCGGCTCTAGCGTACGCCCAAATCGGGCGGACGGCCGGGAAAGCTGGCGGTTGTCGAGCGGCCCGGGGCCGTGCATGCTGATCCAGTCGAACCGGCCCGAGAACCCAGCCCGGACGGACGGGCGGGGGGGCGGGCGGCCTGAGGGAGAGCGCGTAAACATCGCCCGGACTGAAGTCCGGGGCCTTCTCGGAGATAAGGAGCCCGTGCGTGAGCCCGAGAGTCTGGCCTTGCGGTTCCAGGTTGACGGTTCGTCGGCCCGGTTGGCGACCCGGTAGCCTCCCCGTCCAGCACCACCGTCGTTTCGACGGCTGTCTCAGCCGGCCCGCGGCTTGGTTATCGCCTGGGCCGCTCGCGGAGCGTGTGTTCAGCTCCAACTGGGGACGCTCGACCACAGAGATCGGCGCTCCTCCCCACCCTGAAGGGCTGGGTTTCCGCGCCGGGAGAATTCGATGACCGTCGATCGACACCGGACCCGCGGAGCGCGGACAGTCGGAGCTCGGGAGGGTCGTGCAGGCCGGAGGCGGATGTGGGCGGTGCTCGCACTCGTGGCGGGCCTCCTCTGTCCGCCGGGGAGCGCCGTCGTCCGTGGCGACCCGGCCGGCGCCCCCGGCGTGCTGCGCGCGACCCTCGACAACGGCCTGCGCGTGGTCGTCGTCAAGAACACGCTCGCCCCCGTCGTCACCACCGAGCTCACCTATCTGGTGGGCTCGACCGAGGCCCCCGCGGGCTTCCCGGGCATGGCGCACGCCCTCGAGCACATGATGTTCCGCGGCAGCCCCGACCTCTCGGCCGACCAGCTGGCGAGCATCACCGCCTCCGTGGGGGGCATGTTCGACGCCTCCACCCAGCAGCGGGTGACCCAATACGTCTTCACCGTCGCCGCCGAGGATCTGGACGTGGCGCTGCACATCGAGGCGATCCGGATGCGCGGCATCCTGGCCCGCCCGGAATTGTGGGAGCGCGAGCGCGGCGCGATCGACCAGGAAGTGGCGCAGGACCTGTCGAGCCCCCAGTACGTCGCCTACACCAAGCTCCTGGCCGCGATCTTCAAGGGCACGCCGTACGCCCACGACGCGCTCGGGTCGCGCGACTCCTTCGCCAAGACCACGGCGGACATGCTGCGGAAGTTCCACGAGACCTGGTACGCCCCCAACAACGCCGTCCTCCTCGTCGTCGGCGACGTCGAGCCCGCGGCGGCGCTCGGGACGGTGCGGCGGCTCTTCGGCGAGATCCCGGCGCGGCCGCTCCCGGCGCGCCCGGCGGTCCACCTGGAGCCCGTGAGCCCCGAGACGTTCGAGCTCGGGACGGACCTTCCCTACGGTCTCATCCTCGTCGCGTTCCGGCTGCCGGGTTCGGCCAGCCCGGACTACGCGGCGACGCGCGTGCTCGCGGACGTCCTCGGAAGCCGCCGGGGGGAGCTCTACGCGATGGCGGCGGACGGCCGCGCCCTCGACACCGGGTTCTCCGTGACCCAATTGCCGGAGGCGGGGATCGGCTACGCGGTGGCCGCGTTCCCGCGGGGCGCCGACGCGGCGGCGCTCCTCGCCGCGGTCCGACGGGTCCTCGGCGCGACGGCGACGAGCGGCGTGCCGGCGGACCTCGTCGACGTCGCCAAACGACGCGAGGTCGCCCGCGTCGAGTTCCAGCGCGACTCCGTGCCGGGGCTGGCGGACGCCTGGTCGCAGGCGATCGCGGTGGACGGCCGCCAGTCCCCAGAGGACGAGATCGCGGCCGTGGAGCGCGTCACGCCCGACGACGTGAACCGGGTGGCGCGAACCTCGCTCGATCCGGCGCGCGCGGTCGTGGCCGTGCTGCGCCCTCAGTCGTCGGGCCAGCCCGTCGCGTCGAAGGGCTTTGGCGGCAAGGAGGCGGTGCCGCTCGCGCAGGGGGGGCCGGTCCGTCTGCCGCCGTGGGCGGAGGCGAGCGTCAACCGGCTGTCGGTCCCGCCGTCGACCGTCCACCCCGTGGTGACCCGCCTGCCCAACGGGCTCCAGCTCATCGTCCAGCCCGAATCGATCAGCCACACGGTGCGGGTCTACGGCCACGTCCGCAACAACCCGGACCTCGAGACGCCCCCCGGTCAGGAGGGGGTCGACGAGGTCCTGGACCGACTGCTCTCTTTCGGGACGACGTCGCTCGATCGACTCGCCTACCAGGGGGAGCTCGACAGGATTGCCGCCGACGCCTCCGCGGGCACGGACTTCTCGCTGGAGGTGCTCGCCGACCAGTTTGAGCGCGGCGTCGAGCTGCTGGCCGACAACCAGCTCCGTCCCGCGCTGCCGGCGGCCGCCTTCGCCATTGTCCAGCGCCAGGTGGCGTCGAGCGTTGCGGGCCGGCTCGAGAGCCCCGACTACTTGGCGGGCCGCGCGCTCCGGATGGCGCTCTTCCCGACGGGCGACCCGATGCTCCGCGAGGCCACGGAGGCGACCGTCGGGTCCCTCACGCCGGCCGCCGTGCGCGCGTACTTCGAGCGCGTGTTCCGCCCCGACCTGACCACGATCGTCGTGATCGGCGCCGTCACCCCCGAGCGGGCGCAGGCGGCGATCCTGAAGGCCTTCGGCGACGCCCGCGCCGCGGGCCCGCCGCCCGAGACGGTCCTGCCGCCCGTGCCGCGCAACGGGCCCGCCGCCACCGTCGTGCCCGACACGAGCCGGATCCAGGACAAGGTCACGCTCGCCGAGACCCTCGGCCTCAACCGGTCCCATCCGGACTACTACGCCCTCCAGCTCGGTAACCGGGTGCTGGGCGGCTCGTTCTACGCGACGCGGCTCTACCGGGACCTCCGCGAGGAGGCGGGGCTCGTCTACTACGTCGACTCGACGTTCGACGTGGGCAAGACCCGGGCGCTCTACGTCGTTGAGTACGCGTGCGATCCGCCGAACGTCTCCCGGGCGCGCGCGATCGTCGAGCGGAACCTCCGCGACATGCAGCGGACGGCCGTCGGCCCGGACGAGCTCCGGCGGGCCAAGGCGCTCGCGCTCAAGCAGATTCCGCTCTCCGAGTCGGGCGCGGCCGCCATCGCCGAGCGGATGGTGTTCCTGGCCGTGCGGGACCTCCCGCTCGACGAGCCGGTCCTGGCGGCGCACCGCTACGTGGAGCTGACCGCGGAGCAGGTGCGGGCGGCGTTCGCCCGCTGGGTGGCGACGGACGCGCTCGTCCAGGTGACCGAGGGGCCGGCGCCCCCCTGAGCGGGCGGCGCCCGGCCTCACGAACGGGGAGAGAGCCGATGAACGTCGACGAGGTGATCGAGTCGCTCCTCGAGCACGCGCGGCAGGGCGTCTACTACCCCGACCAGTGGCGGGGCCGGCTCAGCCAGGCCGACGCCTACCGGGTCCAGCTCGGCATCCTGGCGCGGCTGGTCTCCGGGGGCGAGGTCCAGGCCGGCTGGAAGATTGGGCTGACGGCGCGGGCGATGCAGATCCAGCAGGGGGTGCACGAGCCGGTGTTCGGCTTTCTCCTGGCGAGCGGGGCCCGGCCGAGCGGCGCCGTCTTCGACTGGGCGGAGCTGGTCCGACCCGGCTTCGAGAACGAGCTCTGCCTGACGGTCGGCACGACCCTCCGTGGGCCCGGCGTGACGCTCGCCCAGGCGCGCGCGGCGATCGCCTCGGCCGCGCCGGCGCTCGAGATCGTCGAGCGCCGCGGCGACTTCGCCGCCGACCTCAACCTCGCCCTCGCCGACAACGCCCAGCAGAAGGCCTACGTGACCGGGACGCCGACGAGCCCGCTCCCGCCAGAGCTCGATCTTGGCACGGCGACGGTGGACGTCTTCGTCAACGACGCCCACGTGGAGCACGCGACCGGAGCCGCGGTGATGGGCGACGCGGCCGCCGCGCTCGCGTGGCTCGCCAACAAGCTCGGCGAGTTCGGCTGGCCGCTCGCCGCGGGCATGCGCGTCATGTCGGGCTCGTTCACCCGCCAGTACGCCCTGAACCGGGGCGACCGCGTGGAGTCGCGGTTCGCGCCGTTCG